>Ga0190367_1000003_pt1 | contig 199101 bp, 209 predicted proteins | sample 4872181011_MG_FD_171838 | JGI IMG/M metagenome (GOLD analysis project Ga0190367, IMG submission 171838) | Hydrothermal vent microbial mat bacterial communities from Southern Trench, Guaymas Basin, Mexico - 4872-18-10-11_MG | ecosystem: Environmental > Aquatic > Marine > Hydrothermal vents >...
TCTCAGCGTCGCGCATTCCTATTTTCCTCAGCTGGAAGGCCACCGAGTCGGGATGCACATGAAGTGGCCGCGCGGCGGACGTCACGAAGTCATTGGAGACAGTAGCGCTCGTCAGGATCCAAGAGAGACGCTCGATTGATCTTGTAGCCGCGTATGGAGCGCGGGAGCGCCCCCGCGACCGCCGATACGCTTAAATACTGCGCCCGCCGTGCCGTATTTCGGTCGCCCGCCGGTGCGCGTTTCGCCCTTTTGGGGTTGTGTCGGTCTCTCATACTGTTAAGTGCCGGCGGGCGGCCGCATAAACCCTTCGCATTCTCCGAGAAGGAGTTTCAGAAGTACTAGAAGATAATTAAAATTTAATAACAGGAAGTTTAAGGCATTAGCATCGTAAAAATTGAGAGTGAAATCCGTAACATCATGGATAAAGCTCAAAGATGCCGCATAATTCAAGAATATGGTGCGGGGGGTGGGATTTGAACCCACGCAGGCCTACGCCAACGGGTCCTGAGCCCGTCGCCTTTGACCTGGCTCGGCCACCCCCGCACGTTCAAGGTTATAGTTTTTTGTGAGAGTTTTTATACTTTACCTAATATGTCGAGGAGTAGAGGTCCTAGATCGCTGAACCCTTTAGCGATAGCCAATCTTCCCTTACCGAGGTATGCAAGGTCTCTACACACCTTGAGACCATGGGGGTTTTGGGCGGGTAGAGCTATGACGTGAAGTTTAGGGAATTTTCTGGCGAGTGGTCTGGGGTCTCCGCCAGTGTTGTACATACCATCGGTTATAAGCAGTCCCCATCTTTTCTTTGCCTTTGATTTTCTGAGTTCGGCGAGTCCTTTTCGCAGGGCGTCACGGATATTTGTGTAGCCGGAGGCCTCGAGTTCCAAGATTTTGTCAAGAACGACTCCGATATTTTCTCTTGAGTTTACGTGCTTTACTACCATAGCCGAAGTGTTAAAAGCCACTATTCCGAGTTCCGAGTTCTTTAATCTATAGGCAACTGTTATTGCGGCCATAGCAGCGATTAAGTTCTTTTCTCCATACATAGATCCGCTGGTGTCAAGCATGAGTATGCATGCATTTCTCTTTTCCATTCTCTTTAACCATACTATGTCCGAGTATGAGAGTGGGCTCATACGTTTCTCCAGTAACCTCTCTAAAGTCTCGTCAAGATCAAACTCCTCATGAAACTCCTCATGAAAATCATAGGTTCTTTTCTTTTCTCTCCTTCCCATTGTAAACGAAATCCCTATGATTTTCCTTACAAGTGCTGATTTTATGGCATCTAGGAATCGCTTTTTAATATCCGGTGGCAATTTTCTTCTCAACAGGAAGAAGAGTGCATACGTTTGACGAGGAAACTCATAAGCTGCTTTTCTGAGGATTACGTTTGCGGGCGGTTCCGTTATGAGAGCCTCAATTGCGGCGTGGACATTCGCTCTACAAAGTCCTATGAATGCAGATACATTAAATTCCTCTATCGACCTTCTAATCACATCCTTTATTTTTGCATAATCTAATGATTTTGCGAGATTGGTGTAGTAATCCGGCGGTCTACGAGGGTTCTTTATTTCTAGAACTAGGAGATCTTCACGGGATATATTTCCAAAGAGTATCTTTTTGTCAAATGTGCCGTGAAGTTCCGTTTTCTTTCTAATTTTTGAGGGGATATTCAAAAATTTTCCAGTATTGATACCACAATTTCGGAGATTATGTCCTCAACAGATCTTTCATTGCTCTCATCGATTTCTATTTTTGTGCCAAGTGCCATCAGTGCGGCATTTATCCAGTCCTCCGTCTCATAACTTCCGAATTTTTGCAAGATGCTCACTAGGTCTATTGCACCTCTCACCGATGCGCCACGCCTTATATGAGGATGTTCTCTTGTAGCTCTACATATTTTAACGGCTATTTCTACGATCGTAGGATCCGTGCAACCTGTTCGCAGTCTTACGATTTCTCTTTCTTCCTCCTCACTCTGGTAATCGAGTTTTATCCACACGAACCTATCGCGGAGGGCCTCACTGAGTGCAGAAACGCCAACATACTCTCGAGGATTTTGTGTTGCTATTATGAAGAAACCATTTTTTGCCTCTATTATGCCTATTTTTGGGATAGTTATCTTACGTTCGTCCATTGCGGGTAATAGAACATTTTGTGTTGATTCAGGAAGTCTATTCAACTCATTTATGAAAAGGATTCCTCCTTCGAGCATTGCGCGGGTTAAGGGTCCGGGTATAAAACTTTTCTCGTAATCATACCCATAGGCGATTACAAGTGGCGGATCCCAGTATCCGACGAGTTTCGACTCCGTATATCTTTCATCACCATCGACTCTGTACATTGGCTGACCAAAGTACTGTGCAATTGCGGATGCGAGCAAAGTCTTTCCGACGCCAACGTCTCCTTCGAGGAGGAGGTGTCTGCCGGAGAGTTTTGCGGCTAATGCCATTCTCAATTCTTTTTCTCTTCCGACAATTCCAAATCTTTCTTTTATTTCCTTTACCATCACGTCTATTTCACGTCGCATTGGAGAATCGCCCTTGCTTGCCATTTAATGATGGGGCACCATTGCTAGCATAATAGAAAAGTTGGCGCCGGGGGCGGGATTTGAACCCGCGCGGCCCGAGGGGCCAGCGGATTTCACGATCTAGCCCCAGAGGAGCAGATCTCGAGTCCGCCGCCTTAGCCACTTTCAGTTTTGGCCTGGCTAGGCTACCCCGGCTCCTTGCCTTCCTTTAATAGTTCTTCTAGGTATTTTACCTTTTCCATGATATTATCATATGTTCGCTTGCTTATATAACCCTCTTCTGCGGCTCTTTTCAATTCATCGATATCGAGCACTTTCACCGTTCCGTCAGGGTATTTTACGAGGTCAACCGCCAAGTCGATATATCTAATTTTATTAGGTGGGATGAATTCTATTCCTGTCGAGATGTTATAGTACTCTCCTTTGAGTTTTCCAGTACTTGAGAAGTATCTGGTTTTCATATACCAGTTTCCTACTTTTATCTCTGTGATTCCATAGTCTCCACGTTCCTTTGGAACATCAAGTCCGTCGTAGTAACCGCCCTCCCTGAACTGTCTTTTTATTGTAAAGGAAATCTCTCCGTTAAATCTTCGGACGCTTAGGATTCTTCCAGGAGTTAACTCGAAAACTCTTCCATCGAGTTTTATGTGGGTTATTTGGAGGATATCGCCAATTTTAGGGTAGATTCCACTAATTATGTTATTAAATGTTTGTAGTATCGAATCTCCTGCTCGTGGGAGTGAGGATAACATATTTTCCGCCATATCGACGAGCATAGACGTACATCTTCCTAATGACTTGTAATAATGATGGCCCTTTATTGTTGGTGTGACCTCAGAACGTATTTTGTCGAGTTCGCACTTTGACTCGTACGGCAGTTCGACAATGGCGATATACTCTCCCTCAAATAGTAATTTTGGCGGGTTTTCTCTCTCAAAAGCCGACGATATGTCCTCAGCGATCTGTTTAAGGTACTTCACTTCCTCTATTAGCGTTTGCATGGATTGTGCACTAGCAGCGGTTCTCCAGAGGATTCCCCAATTTGGAGGTTTGATTGAAAGGCCCAATGCGAGAAGTGTTTGCCTAGTATCTGGATTTCTTATCTTTTTGCTTATCTTTATTGTGTTTGATGGTATTAGGATCGCGTATTTCCCTGGAATCGTGAGTTCATCGCTTAATGTTATTTGCTCATACTTTATTCCAGGATTAATAACCCTAACAAGTACCTTACTTCCCAATTCCAGTTCTTTGCCGGGTATTACGCCTTTTGCATGTCCCAGATCTATGACAGAGCCCTCCTCGGAGATTTCATCGACCACGCCGAGGTAAATGGAGTTTACTGCAACCTTTGATTTATAAATTATGGGGTTAGGAAGGGTATCAGTTAATATTTTTATGACATTATCCACTAGTTCTTTCTTTCCGGAAATTATGATGGAATGGTGGTCATCACTATCCTTTATATCCACATCTGGTGCATCGAAGTCACTAGAGATTTTGAGGCGGTTTTCTATGGTTTTAGAGCATTGTGTCAACGAGTATCCGTGATCGATTAGTAGCTTTGAGAGTGCAGTCGCATAGATACCTTTAACTCTAGCTTTTACCATCCCGGGGACTCCCGCTTTAATCTTTTATAGTTTCCAGTATGCTAACAACGTTCCAGATTTTTGTTCTAGCATGAAGTGGACAGTTTACCCCCGGTAGACTCAAGTCTACCGGTTTGGGTCTTGGGAGACCTCATCGAGTATTGAAATTGCGTTTGCTGCTCTTACTGCGGGAGTGCCCTCACCTTTTAGAATTACCTCCATTGCTTCGTTAGCAGCTCTGCGTATGTTCCGTGGCACCGACGTGTCTTCCGCAATGGATTTTAGTATCTGAGTTGCTTGCGTAATTTTCTCCTGGACCTCTTCGCTCATATTACTCCCTCCGAAACTGTTAAACGGGCGATCTCCCTCATTTTAATGGAGATGGTGTCCCTACAATTAAGAGAAAGTTAGTGTTCTTAAGAAAAAAATTGCGATTATGTGATTAACATGACAGAAGACAGAAGTGATGCGGAGAAGTTGGCAAGGATGGTTGATTTGCTGAGAGCGGGGGCAGTGATGTTATCGGAAACTTGTCCGGTATGTCACAGTCCTCTTTTTAAGGTCGGTGGGGATGTTTATTGTCCCTCGTGTCAAAAGAAGGTCGTTATAGTAAAACGGGATGAAGAGGCAACAGTTTACCTCAGAACGTCGGTTTTAACAGCGCTTGAAGAATCGCTGATAGTGAAAATTCAAGAGTTGGGTTCTAAGATATCGCGGGAGACCGACATGGGGAATCTATACGATCTTATGAGAATACTCGTGATAACTCTCGAAGCACTTGAGAAAATCAAGAGGATAAAGGGTTAACGTGATCAATGCGAGTATTATTCGAAGATTACTATTCTTTTAAAGCTTTACGAAAAAGTATTAAAGAGGTGTCAAGTATGGAGAAGGATCTCGAAATACTACCAACGATAGAAGTAGAGCTCTACGAGTTGAGGGTACCGGGTCACATAATTGGGAAGGAGGTAATAGATGGACTCGCGAGGCGTGTGGGTGTTGTTAGGAGTGTCAAATTAAAGCTTCCGGACCTCAAAGTAGAGCTTATAGTTAAGGGCCTAGACATAGAGTTTCCCGTTGATAGTGAAGATATAAGCGCGGTGGGGAATGTGATACAGTTAAAGACGGTAATAAAGGAGGCGGAACCCATAGATATACATCAAGTGGCAAAGTTGCGGAAGGAGATACTATCGGAAATAAAAGCGCAGACAGGATCCGAGTAAATAAGTGAAGGCGAATCTATTACTGCACAAAACTGACTAATAGGTTGTCCTGCAACAAATTAACGGGACAATTTTGAATACAGAGGCCACAATGCTTGCATAAATTCGAATTTATCATAAATTTTCCATTAAAAATTGTTATTGCCTTCTCGGGGCATTTTGACGAACAGATTCCACATTTTGTGCAGTTTTTGGCCCTCAAAATTGTCAAAAGCAGTTGCTTCACGAAGGACCTTACCTTTTTGGCAAAGACGTCCATCGTCATCTGTTTTCTGCTTATTACCTTAAAGGATCCATCTTCGTAAATGTAGCAAGTAAGTGATCCATCCTTTGCCAATAATCTTATCACATTTAACTTATTTGATAAGTATACATGACCTAATGGCGTTAAATATACCGACAAAATCCGAAGATCAATATTACCTGGAGATATGATGCCATTTGCGGAGAAAATATCCCTATTGCAACCCTCAGGACCTATTATTACCGTACAGGAGAGAGGAGTTCTTTTTGATGACTTACTTTTCAACTTACTGATATCAGATATGGATAATGACCTTAGAAGAGATTCAGGTGGATTTTTCCATCTCCAAAGTCCATACTTTAGCCAATCCGAGTTAAGATCATGCTTATCGGCCCAATTAACTAGGAAAGTCTCCCATTTTTCCCAGAGGTCTTTATGGGATGCCCTAATTATACTTATGTCTCCTAATCTCATGGCGGGACAGAGCCAACATCCGAGTCTAGTAAAGCCAAACTCGTAGAGAGGATTGTAAGGGAGTCCTTCACGGAATATATATAGCCACACGTGCAGTGCGGTCCAATTTCTTATAGGGGAGAATGCTATCTGATTCGGAACCCAAGGGTTTTCCCATATACTTGCATCTCTGGCCCGGCGCTCGGATTCATACCTTCGTACACCAATTAAGGTTATACAACCATTTTTGAAGTGCGATGAAATCAATTGGGCTATTGGTCCAAGTTTATTAGTTTTGCAACAAAATCTGAAGTCTCTGCCAGGTGGGCCAAATTTTTCTGTGAGATTCCAAAAAACATTTTCACTCACATGTTTGCGCAGAACATTCCGCTTTACACCAAGTAAATCAAATATTTTTTCCGAATATTTGACGGTCTCGGGGAACTCAATTCCTGTGTCAACATATAGTATTTTAAATGATGTGTCAAGGGCCTTCATCGCTAGTAATAATGTTGCAAGACTGTCTTTGCCTCCGCTGAATGCAACAGTGACGTCCTTTTTGTATTTTCTAACAACTTTACGTATAAGGGAGATCGATTTTTGTTCCTCTTTCTCCAAGAATTCGGAATTTGCCTCTAGGACGTCATGCCACGTTTGTCCTCCGGGATTTATTCTTTCATTGACAGGTGGAGAAGCCTCTCTTACCTTCACTGCCAGTCCTTTCTCAAGGTATTTTAATTCTCTGGCCGAAATTTTCGACCTACCGGTTGCAATAACTTCACTTCTTTCATTAACGATGATTACGTTATCCTCTCTCTTAATGTTCTGATCCAAATCTACTATTCCGGGTATAAGCAGATTTAAACCATTTAAAATAGCATCTGCTGCGCCTTTATCTATTTTTATCCATTTTCTAGCACCATACATGTATAATCTTCTTGCACCCGATATTTTGGGCAAGAATTCCCAATTTTGTCTTTTCAAATCGTATCTTATCATTCCTATAACTTTTCCGTCGATGATGACTTCATCCATACGATCAATGTCTGGGGCTCTATTTAGTAGAACTATCTTGTCTCCTGGGACAACCCTATCCCCGACTCTAGATCCATAATCTCTGTTCACTATCGATCTTATCAGTTTTAAATCGCATTCAAAGGCAGGTCTTACGTCGCCAGGCGGGGTTATTGGAACTTTGATAATTCCGTTCCCGACACCCTCTCTCCCACATTTACTGCACTTACTAGAGAGTAAAGGAACGTTACAATACTCGCACCAGAATAGCTTCACTTCACCTAAGAATGGCGCCCGCGGCATATTGAATTAACCACCATGTGGTCTGTAATGTATTATTTTGTCTTTTGATCATCCCCGAATATTTTTTCTGCTGCAGCGGCAACCTTTTCTCTGAGGTCTTTCCACGTGTAAATTCTAATGATGTTCATAAACCCTTTGAGTGCGGTAATGACATTTGAGACTTCAGACAATTTCTCGGGAATTTTTTCGCCTCCTAGTCCCCTTGAGAATACAGGAATTTCCATTGGTTCGATTCCGAGAGAGTGACCGTAAGGGACCGACGGAACTGTTGGCACGTCTATAATAACGTCCTCATAATCAACGCCGGCGGTTTCTGCTATTTCGTTTTCGAGATTTCTTCTAATGGTTTCGTTGATAAATAGGTTCTGGATGAACTGATCCTTCACATAAAAAGTTTTTGAGTAAGCAACTTTAAGTAAATCTCTCCTTTCAAGCTTCCTTAAGATTTCTTCGGACTTTTTCGAAGACTTCAGCATTGCCCATACGCTATAATCGTCGAGTTCGAGGAACTCGTCTGGCGACTTGAACCCCACGAGGATGGGATAATCTTCTTTAGCCCTTTCCATAGCAAGTGCAATCATTATCTGTGCGGCACGTGCGACTTTATGAAAGTATATTGAGCGGAAGGATTCAACGCGTGCAAGGATGAATGTTTCAAGCGCGGATATTGCGGTCATATCTACTGCTAAATTGTTATCCAGAACATCCATAGTGTAAATGAGTCGAAAAACATCTACATTTCCATATCCTGCACCAGTATGGTAGGAGTCTCTTGGCACGAAATCCATTTTATCAACATCTATTGCACTCGAAATTATCTGTCCCAGGAATCTTTTTCCCTTTCTCTCATACTTACCAACGGCAAGATCACTTATTTCCTGCGGCGAGAAGCCCCCATTTGACAATATATCGGCAATTTCGGTCTCCCTGATTAGCCATTGTGTGAAACTCTCGTGAGTTTTCCCTAAGTATTTTGTTGAAATAGATTCGAAGAGATGAGAGAAGGGACCATGTCCAACGTCATGAAGCAGGCCTGCGATCTTGACCATACATATTTCGTCGTCAGAGAGTTCTACCGGTAAGCTTTCCGCAAGTACACCCGCCAAATACATTACTCCTATCGAATGCTCAAATCTCGTATGATTTGCACCCGGATATACATATTCAGCGCCTGCTAGTTGTTTTATTCTTCTCAGCCTTTGCACGACGCGAGTATCTATTAGCTCCCTCTCAAAGTCCGTAATATGTATGTATCCATAGAGCGGATCCTTTATGAAACTCCAGTACTGTTTTTTTGGCATTTAAAGCTCCTCTCCGTGAGTTATTCTTGGCCTTTTTTGCCAGCCTCTCACCTCTATTATACCCGAAATTTTTGCTAAAAACTTTGTTATAAGCGCGTGTGGTTGTTGTAATAGCTTTTGTGGCGATATGGTCTGAATATTCCTATCTCCTTTTCACTAGTGTTTCTCAAATAGTAGTATGCCTTAAAAGAATTCGTAGCTATACTCTTGCACTCGAGGAACTCCACCGGAAATACGACTAGGCACATGTCAGTGAATACCTTTACATTTTTGTACATAGAACATAACCGTTGGAAAAAACCCGCCGGAAGAATCGATTTCTGGCATTTAGATGTACAAATCCAGACTTCAGCAGATTTTTGTTCGAAAATTTCGGGCATGATCCTCGGAAGCGAAATAATTTCTCTCGCTGATAAATGTGGGCATCCCAAAAAGACAATATCTGGTGATTCGGAAATGTTCCCTTCTATTATATCCTTCAGTTCCTCGTGGTCTATTGAAATCTTTTCCTCAATATTTAAACGAAATCTATCGTCATTTGAATGCATAATCGCCTCCGGTGTGGCACCCTCTATGTGGAACATATCGATATTTCCAGATGTCGCAATACCAGCTGCAAGGCATCTAAGAGCCTCGGACGAACACCCCTTTATGCCACTAAATAAAGGGACACCTTTTTTAACCAAGGATCCCACGAGATAACCTAAAGCGCTGTAAAATAGGGGATCGTCTGGCAAGTCGCAGGTAATTTTTATCAAGACTGTCGGTAAACGGTTTTCCCATATATGTAGGCCATATAATGGAGTCTTTCCAACAATAGCTGCTGCAATCGAGGACGGACCACCCTCCCTATTCGTTCTTGCACCGAGTACTGAATTTGCAAAAACTACTGCTGAGGACTCCGCCCAGGCGATATGTTCAGAAAAATTTGGGACATTACCGCAGTAATATGGTGTACAGGAATATGTTGCAAGAATCCCCATTTCTTCAAGAATTCTAAGTACTTCCATCTGTTTGGCGATAAAATCCTCCGGTAATTTCACAATTTTTGAAATTTCGGGACCAAAACTCGACGGGTTTGAGGTTGTAAGTACAGATACTCTTGCTCCCAGATTTCTCAAATGCTTTAAAAATTGCAGTCCGGCATCGCCAATGTTTTTGTACGAAATCCCTGATACATGTGCAGATGAAATTCTTATCAGGCGCGAGGCTCCTAAGGCGTCACCAATTTTTGTTAGTATCCTCATTGATAGTTGTAATGCTGGCCCAAACTCACCATCCAAAACTCTCTCTTCATACTTTGTTAAGAACATGGAACTCACCGCTCTTTCCTAGGTACTGGTATATGGGCCTTTTCCACCTTATGCTTTGGTATATCAAAACTCCTTGTGGCGTCGATTGCCATTTTTGTAATAGTAAGTGTTCTTTGATCGGCGGTGGGATCTAAACTCGACCCACGAGCCCCCCTTATTATTATTAGGTCTCTTTCGGCATTAAACCTTGTTGCAATCGCCCATTCGACTTCCCGCATATCATAAGGGTTTATATCATCGTCAACTACCACTACATGCTTCAGGCTCGGGTGAGCTGCAAATGCGGCGAGTGCTACATTTTTTCCATCGCCATCGGTGTTCTTCCTTATTGATATAACCGCATGTAGCCACCCGCATCCACCATCCGTCAAATTAACACCTCTAACGTGAGGAACTAACTGACGGACATAATCCCAAATTTTTGCCTCCATGGGTAATCCCATGAATATCCTATGTTCGGCGCCTGCTGGCAGAATTGCATGGAAGATCGGATGCTTCCTGTGGTATATCCTTTTTACTCTTACGAGGGGTTGTTTCCTCATAACATCATATGTTCCAGTGATATCAACAAACGGTCCCTCATCGGCCTCTTCAGGCAAAATTTCCCCTTCTATTAAATATTCAGCATCAGCAGGTACTTCTATACCAAATATCGGCGAACTTATGGTCCTTAACCTTCCATTCAACAGCGTATTTGCGACATGGAGTTCAAAAACTCCAAATGGGGCTGGAGATGCGGCAGATAATAGTAATAGGGGATGCACCCCTATTACTATTGCTACTGGGAGAGGTTCGTTTTTTTCGTGGAATTCTTTAAGAATGGTATACAAATGACGCGGGACTATGCGTATGACGAAATGTTGCTTATCTTTTAATAATAATCTATGCACAGATGCGTTTTTAATGGATCCTTCTCGATTTTGTGCAATTACAATAGCGGATGTCACATAAGGTCCAGGATCTCGTGCATAATATGTGAGTACTGGGAGATCATGCAGATTTGGGGACCGAGAGACCTGCAAGACAGGAGCATCAGATGCCTCCTGCGGGGGTGATGGATTTCTAATTGCATATAGAATCTTCTCGTAGACTTCGGTGTAACTACTAACGTTGAGGCATTTTCGAACACTATCCCTGCTAAAGAAAAGGTTTGAAACTATTTTCGCGTCGGGATAGCCTTTAATACGTGTAAATAGCAGGGTTGGGCCTCTCTCGAATTTTTTGATTACATATGCAATCTCGAATTTTACATCTAACTCCTCCTCGATAACTTTGACGCTGGTGGGAATCAATGAATCGAGAAAATCTCTTAAACTCATTAAATGGTCCCCCATTTTGTGTAAACATTCAATCTTATGTTTAAAGCGTCCAAAATCTTTCCAACGACGAAATCTATTAAATCTGCGATCGTCCTAGGATTATGATAAAAAGCTGGCATCGCAGGAAGGATTATTGCTCCGCGCCTGAAAAGTTTTAGCATATTTATTAAGTGAATATCGGATAGAGGAGTCTCTCTCGGAACCAATACCAATTTTTTTCTCGTTCTCAAAACATTATCAGCACATCTTACAATTAAGTTTTGTGAAAGACCATAAGCTAAAGCGGAAAGCGTTTTTAGGCTACAAGGGACGATGACCATAGCATCAATATTAAAGGAGCTACTTGCAAGCGGGGCCATCATATCGTCTTCCGAAAAAATCGCATATGAGATCTTTCTGAGATCTTCTAAGGAATATTGCGTTTCGAGTTTCAGTATTTTCTTTGCAGTGTCTGATATTATAAGGTAAGTTATAATGCCATCCACCTGTTTAAGGGTCTCAAGTAGTCTCACACCATATATGATTCCACTACAGCCGGTCATTGCAACTACTACTCTCATGTTTAAGCACCTTCTTTGCCTCGGATATTAGTTGGTCGAGCAATTTTATTATTAACTTTTGAAGATCTCTATGATCCGGCAATTTTATATTAACAATGGCCATGCATGGAATTCCTAGGGCGCGTGCGCATCTTTCTGAGAGTATCCTTGACAGCACATTTGCCCTAGTATCTCGTGACGGAAAAATTAGAGATGATGTTACTCCCATCTCGGGAACCCCCAGCATTGGAGTAGCTATACTGATGGCCCCAAGTTTGTACCCAGAATCTCCAATTAAGAGCAATACTCCGTTATCTAGCGTTAAAAGTAGTCCATATACGCTATGCTTTACATCACTAATGGTTTTCTTTATCAGTAATGGTTCTCGCACAGAAAATGTCACCACTTCCTAGCGGACACATGAGTATAGTTAATTAATATGTGTGGTGATTATGGTAAAAAGACCACTGCCATGGATGGTGTTGAGTGTGCAATCGACATTAACAACGGATATACTGTTGTCTTTATGGTTTATTCTTCCCGCATATGTTGCTAACGCATCTCCGGTACTTCTTGGAGGAGGGACGCCGATAGACTTGGGGAAGAAGTTTTTCGATGGAAGAAGAATATTTGGTGATGGAAAAACGATAAGGGGATTTATATCCGGAATATTTTGCGGATTCTTGGTGGGCCTCTTACAGGTGTTCGTAAATCCCACCCTAGAGAAACTCATAGAACAGCATGTTACTTTATTACCATATCAGCGTTCGTTACTCAGGACGAATTTTATTATAGCAATACTCTTACCCATGGGTGCAATGGTAGGGGATCTCATAGGATCTTTCATTAAAAGACGACTTGGCCTCGAGAGAGGTGCACCTGCCCCACTACTGGATCAATTGGACTTTCTTATCGGTGCATTGTTATTTACGTCATTTGTTTTCACAGTACCATTTATATGCGTGACAATACTTCTCGTGGTGACGCTAATTATTCATTTACTAACGAATGCTCTGGGATACATTCTTGGTCTAAAGAATGTCCCATGGTAGTTACGTTACTTGAAGATATAAGGTGCTTTTGCGAACAATAACCATTCAAGTCCGAAAAACGCTATCAGGATGAGAATAATTCCTATCATGACTAGAGTTCTGGCATACATGGGACTATATATGTGGGCTGCGCATCTTCTTAAAAGTTCAAGTCCCGAAATTCCCAAGATTATCAAAAACGTGGCTGCAATTGCCTCAGCTGCAAATTCCCCATTTATACTTGGGTATAACAACCCCCTGAAGAAAGTATTTGCATTTAAGGCTGCATAGATGGTCCCAGCGATTAGAACCAAAGTTGTTATGAGAGAGCCGTATGCGATTACCATGTTCAAGGGGATTTTCCTAAAGAGAATCTTAATTTTTTTTGGCAACATTTTTATGCTCCTTTTCAGTCTCATCGCCCTTATCTTAAGTGACACTAGGGGTCACCCGCATCGCTACTGATCAGACTATAATCCCTCATTTTAAAAACTTAAATACTCTACTTTAAAATGACAAATTTAGACAAAAGTATTTAGAACAACTGTAATTGGGGTGTCAAATATTTCACACAAGAAAAAAGGAAAACCTAAAGAATTGATGGATCTGCCTGGTGTCGGCCCCGCAATCGCAAAAAAACTGATGGAAGCGGGCTATAAGAACATTATCTCGATAGCAGTAGCCACACCAGCGGAATTGGCAAACGCCGCGGACATCGGTGAAAATGCTGCGCGGAAAATCATAGAAGCAGCCCGTGAAGCACTCGATCTCGGGTTTGAAACAGCAGATGTTGTATATGAGAAGAGAATGAAGGTCGGAAGGATAACGACTGGATCTAGGAACTTAGATAAGTTGCTGGCAGGGGGTATAGAAACTCAGGCTATCACCGAAGTTTTTGGAGCTTTTAGGAGCGGGAAGACTCAATTGGCGCATCAACTTGCAGTAAATGTACAACTTCCACCAGAAAAAGGAGGGCTATCCGGAAAAGCCATCTACATAGATACTGAGGGAACGTTTAGACCGGAGAGAATATGTCAGATGGCGCAAGCGATCGGATTGGAGCCAAAAACTGCATTAAAGAACATAATCTACGCGCGTGCCTACAATTCTGATCATCAGATGTTGCTAGTACAACAAGCACAGGAGGTTGTCGAAGATGAAAATGTGAGGCTCCTTGTTATAGATTCTCTAACTTCACACTTTCGTGCAGAGTATCCTGGGCGTGAAATGCTCGCTGAGCGTCAACAGAAATTAAACAGACATCTTCACATGTTGCAAAGACTTGCAGATGTTGCCAACCTTGCAGTCTTCGTGACAAATCAAGTCATGGCGAGACCAGATGTTTACTTCGGGGATCCAACGGAGCCCGTGGGAGGTCATGTGCTTGCGCACGTCCCTCAGACACGCCTCTATCTACGTAGAGCTAAGGACAATAGGAGAATATGCCGATTGGTCGATAGTCCCTATCTGCCAGAAGGAGAGGTAGTGTTTGTGATAACTGAGGAAGGCATAAGAGACCCATAAGGTGATCAGCAAGCAAGAGTTACGAATTTCAATATCTCAATTTCACCTATATAACTATTTGTTAAGCACAATTAGAGAAACTGGTGTCAAAATCTAGAATTTTTATCGGGTTTATAGAGTGAGATATTTGGATGAGGGATGCCGACTTCTGTTCTGGTGGGCGACACTGATAAATAGGAGAGATGTATGTGCCAATGACAGAATACATGTGAGGCGGTTATATGAAGGTAGACGACTACGAGGTCCCGGAAGATTTGTATTATAGCAAGGACCACCTCTGGGCAAAGGTTGAAGATGGGAAGGTAAGAGTAGGAATTACCGATTATGCACAAAAAGAGCTAAGAGACATAGCATTTGTCTCATTACCAGAGGTTGGCACTGAGGTCAAGCAGTTCGAGAAATTCGGTGAAATAGAATCCGTTAAAACAGTCGCTGAACTTATATCTCCAATATCGGGCAAGGTGATCGAAGTAAATGCATCGCTCGAAGATGAACCCGATCTCGTGAATAACGACCCTTATGGAGAGGGATGGATGATAGTAGTTGAGGCGACGAACCTCGATGAGGAACTTAAGAACCTTATGAATGCAGAGGCATATGCCAACTACATAAAAGAACTTTTAAAGCAGAAAGTTTAAGATTCCCGGACGCAGTAACAATATCGTGCCATCGAACAACTTCACACTTTTTTACATATATCTCCAAATAACGTTCTAAGGGAGTTTACATTGCCAGTAAGGAGAATTAAGGAATCCTTAAGAGGTATATTCAAAACCCCTACAGGCCTTAACAAGAATACCGTACTTTTACAATTATCAATGGTACTTATCTTTATTATTGCGTTATTATTGCGTATTTTGCCTTATCTTAACGTGGGAGTTTTACTTAAGGCGTATGATCCATGGTTTCAGTTTAAGAACACAAATTACATTGTCAAGGAAGGTTTTGATGATTGGTTTCGATGGTATGATGAACAAACATGGTATCCTTACGGCTTTAACATGACAAAAAATGCATATCCGGGAATTCCTTGGAGTGCAGCAACCCTATATTTCATGATGAGATTTCTCGGCATTCCTATTGACTTAATGACTTTATGCTTCTTTTTTCCTGCATTGATGGGAGCATTATCAACAATAGTCATGTATTTTCTTACTAAAGAGTTAACAGGTAGTAAGAAAGCAGCAGTTCTTTCGATGTTCTTTTTCGCGATAGTTCCGGGATATGTCCAGAGAACTATTGCAGGATTTTTCGATGGTGAATCACTTGGCATTTTACTCATGCTTCTAACGTTTTACTTTTTCATACGGGCTTATAAAAGAAAATCCTTATTGTCCTCGCTATTTGCGGGAATATCACTGGGATATCTTTGTGCGACATGGGGAGTCTTCCGATACCCTCTTGATGCACTACTGCTCTTTGTCGTGGTGTTAGTGGTTCTTAGGCGTTACTCGAGTAAGATAGTAATAGCAACTGGCGGCACGTTCACAATAAGTTTGTTAATGGCATGTATGGTTCCTAGGATTGGACTTAAAGCTTTATTATCAACAGAGATTCTCCCAGCACTGATACTAGTAACCATAATTGCCTTTTACGAGTCCTCAAAATACATTGATGAAAAAATGCTATCGAATTTGCTAACACCAGACAAGAAAAAGGTGCTCACGAAACTTATAGGTATAGGTGTATTAGTAGCAACTGCCGGAATAATTACTTATGGTATTATAGTGGGATTCCCTATAGTACCCACGGGTAGGAAGTTTCTTGCAGTGCTGTTGCCATTTGTCAGGTTGCAAGACCGAATAATAATGTCGGTTGCCGAGAACGCGCCAGCAACATGGGGAGAGCTTTTCCTAAACCTTCACGTTTTGCTTTTCATATATCCCGCTGGAATGTATTTTGCAGCAATCCGATTAAGAGATGAGGATATCTTCCTAATATTATTAGGAGTCCTTACGACGTACTTTGCGACATCATTTGTCCGATTAATATTGTTATTATCGCCAATTGCGTGCATACTTGCCGCGTACGCGATATCGGAAATTTCGGATCCGTTCTCCAAGATAATACGAGAAACTAGAGAGAAAGTTCCTGCAGTTAAGCGGATGAGAGTTAGAGTTACCGGAATACTGGGTACAGAGTACGCTGCAACTGTTATGATATTAATATTCGTACTGGGAGTCTTCTTTGCTTGGCAAAACACGATGTTCATAGCAAAGTATTGGTCATCATCTGAACTTCTACCAGCGGGACAAAAGGACTGGCAGGAAGCGCTAATGTGGTTAAAATACAATGTACCGGATGATGCAGTCATAGCGTCGTGGTGGGATTATGGTGACTGGATATCGATAATTGCTGGTAAGAAGACAGTAATAGATAACACTACGGTGAACAAAACACAAATTGCAATGATAGCACTCGCATTTATTTCAAATGAGACGGAAGCCCTAAAAATTTTCAAAAAATATCACGTGTCATATGTATTAGTCTTTTTCGGATATCTTGAACCAGCAATCGGCGGTGACGATGGCAAATGGCCATGGATGGTAAAGATAGCAGCGGATGTCTTTAATAAGAGTGGAAAGGCTATCGTTAATGAAAGCGCTTATGGCACGATTGATAAACCTGGGCCTCTACTGTTTAAATCAACAATCTACAAACTGCTATTCTATGACGAACCCAATGCGCAATCCAATTATTGCTACAGCTTAATGTCAAAGATGTCACGGTATGGGTATATAGCATACAATCCGGACCTGTGGGGGTGGGGGTTAACAAGCAACAGATCTCTGTGGAAGCTTGCCGAAAGAGTGTTCATACCTGTCTTCATTTCGACCAATAGGTTTGTTAAAATATATCGTGTTGATTACCGTGTTCTCGACACAAACGAATCTTCGGTCAACATATCGGTGGAAAAAATTTGCAATAATGGAACAATTGTATTTAAGGTAAATAATACGAGTCCGAATAAGATCAAAATTAAAGAGATAAGACTTGATGGAATAATATGTAATGTGTCCCTTATTGAGGGCAATGTTACCGGAGAGGTAATTATAGATGCACATGAAGCAAGAAGTATCAAGGCAGTTCCCGTGAGCGAAATAGAAACTCCCGAGTACATGCTCATCAAGATCGAAACACCTGATTATCCCGGCTATGAGATAACAATAACCGTGAAATTGGAGAAGTAACTTCATTATTCTTGTTTGAGTAGTTCTCTCCTTAGCTTTCTCCTATATGAGCCATATGGATCATGCGGCGAGAAACGTGGAGGATGAGGATTTTTTACTGGAGAACCACAATAAGGGCAAGAATCCTTCCTTAATGTGTATTCCCCGCATTTTGTACATTTCCTTAAGATTTTTGCCATCTCATCTCATCTCATATCCCTTCCTCTAGGGTAAAGGAGCCAAATCCTCCAGCCTCCTTTATCGCATCGAGCGCGGTATTGGCCACCTTGTTTATAACCTCCTCGGCAAACTTCCTCTCTTTTGCTTCCACCTCTATCCGCCACCTTGGAGAACCCAATAAATATACGTCTACTTTGACCCCACTGATGCTTTTTGCGACCTCTAATGCTTTCAAAAGAGCATTCCTTATGGCTGTAACCCCATCGGGTTTAAAGCATCGTAACTCCAAGCATCCCTTCACTTTAACCTTAGGGATTTCGATATAACGTCTAGCTAACTCGCTGAGAACCCGTGCCCACTCCTCGCTGACACCTGCTTTTAAAAGAGCCTCCTTTCCTCCTTCAACTGCGGCTTCAAGCCCAGCGTATATTTCGCCATAAAAGTCCTCTAGCTTCCAGCCAGCCTCCTCATAAGCATCATCTAGTGTTTTGTTTAGTCTTTCTGATGCAAGTCTTAATAGGTTTTCTGCTCTTTGTGCACGCTTCCATTCGGTCATTTTTTGTCTTTTCCATTGCTCAGTAACTCTCTTTAAAGATAAATCTACGTGTTTCTTTCGCGGGTCGACCCTGAGGACCTTGGCAACAACTTTTTGATCCTCACGAACCCAATCCCTAATATTTCTAACCCAGGTTGAGGCAACTTCACTTACGTGGATAAAGCCTTCGTGATTGTTGTACTCGTCAAGTGTCACATATACTCCATAAGGTTCTATCTTCCTAACAGTCGCTATTACGTACTCTCCAACTTCAGGAAGTTCTCGGCGCCGTCTAACCATTATAAAACCTCCAAAATGACAAAAATTATGTCAATTCCTTAACTTTCTCACGTGGAACATGTAATTCGGCTTTGCCTCCAGTGGGGGTTGCTAGAACCCGCCCGCAAACTAAGCATTTGACTACTGTACTTGCTCTGTCAAAGATAACTTGCTCATTTCCACAGTCAGGACATTCTACAAGCAAGAATCTCGACCTTGGCATAGGTATAATTTCTCCACGTCGTCTACCCATGTTTATCAACCCGTCATCGTTATACTATCTCCAATCTTTTCAATCTAATACCTTCTCTGTGGAGTATATGTCCACACTGGTTACATTTAAGCTTTAATACTTGTTTCTTCGTCACTTTTGCTTGCTTTCGTTGTATAGGCTTTGGCTGTGAACCATATCCTTTCTTTTTCCTCTCATACCTACGTCTACCTTGGGCAAGGGCTCTCTCTTTTCCTTTTTTATATAACGAAACTGTATGAATGGTGTGCGTCCGGCAACGTGGGCAATAAGTCCTTATTTGTCGTGGAACTTTCATCGCAATAACCCCTGATTCCGATCTAGTATAGACCATATGAGTCTCGAGGTCTGTGAGTGTTGTAACTGCCTCGCGATTTAACATTTACTTATGTAGTCATCACAGAGCTATAACCCCTTAAGTATTGGTAAATCGGTAAAGAACTCCTTCCAATGATTTAGCCTCCCCTTCGGATAAATGGCACGACTTCCGAGTTCCTCCTCTATACGCAATAGTTGATTATACTTAGCGGTTCTTTCTCCACGTGCTGGAGCACCAGCCTTTATTTGCCCTGTACATAATGCAACAGCAAGATCAGCGATGAAGGTGTCCTCGGTTTCTCCTGAACGATGACTAACCATTACAGCATAATCATTCTTCATTGCAATTTTTGCCGTAATTAGGGCTTCTGAAAGTGTGCCTATTTGATTAACCTTTAGAAGTAAGGCATTGCATGCTCCCATTCTTACTCCCATCTCCAGTCTTTTGGGGTTTGTTGTGAATAAATCATCCCCTACAATTTGCACCTTATCTCCAATCTTCTTCGTAAGGCTCGCAAAACCCTCAAAATCTTCCTGCTGGAATGGATCCTCAATAGAAATTATGGGGTACGTCTTAACCAATTCTACATAGTAATCGCGCAAATCGCATGGCGTAAGAGTCCTATCATCAATGGTATAAGTTCCCGACTTTTCATTAAAGAATTCACTTGCCGCCGCATCTATTGCTAATGCCAGGTCTTTTCCGGGTATATAGCCGGATTGTTCTATGCTTTTAACAAGCAGATCCAAGGCGTCCTGCGAGAATCTCAATGGGGGAGCAAATCCACCCTCGTCACCGACGTTTATTGCGTTCTTACCGTACTTTCTGAGCAAGAGATCTCTTAAGGTATAATATACCTCTGCACAGTACCGTAGAGCCTCTTTAAACGTATTTGCTCCGATAGGCACTATCATAAATTCCTGAATTGCAAGTTCGTTTCCCGCGTGCTTTCCTCCGTTAATAACATTCTGAAACGGAATTGGCATAAGGTATTTCTCTCTATTCGGGGCAAGATACTTGTAAAGGGGTATGGAGCTTGCCATCGCAGCGGCTTTTGCAATAGCTAGGGACACGGCCAAAATAGCATTTGCGCCGAGTTTTGACTTATTTGGCGTCCCATCGAGTTCCACAAGTTTCATATCTATCTCATATTGATTTCTGACATCGATCCCTATTAGTGCTGGCTTTATGATTTCAATTACGTTCTTTACTGCTCGGAGAACTCCCTTTCCTTTAAATCTATAGTCCCCGTCTCTAATTTCAACCGCCTCATGTACACCTCGCGATGCACCGGAGGGAACGGAAGCACGCCCCTGTACACCACCTTTAGTTATAACATCGACTTCTACTGTTGGATTTCCTCGGCTATCAAGTATCTCGCGTGCCTTTATATCGGCTATTATGAATCTGTCATCCGAAACGTCGGTCATGTCATTACACCTTACTCTTCCCGCTCAGCAACTTTAATCTTCAAGGTCTAGAAATATACACCATCTGCCATCTACTTAATGGTGATGCGAGTTGTATAAGTGATCTTCATGATTCAGAGAAAAGAGTTGGAAATGATTCTCGAAAATCTGGCGGAACACCCAGCACCAAGGATCTCCTTAGAACAATATACGATTCCTGCAACCACCGCGGCCACAATACTATACATTGCGTGTTATACGTATGGCGATATCGATGGAAAAGTAATATTTGATCTAGGATGCGGAACAGGCAGGCTCGGTATAGGGGCAGCGATATTAGGAGCTAGAAGAGTATTAGGTGTGGACATAGATCCTGTAGCGATAACTCTTGCGAGAAGAAACTCTGAAATTGCGGAGGTTAGTGAAGTTACCGAATGGATGCTATGTGATATTAGGTTTTTCAGCGGAAAGTGCGATACCGTCTTGCAAAACCCGCCATTTGGCGTACATAGGCGCGGCACGGATGTTATGTTTCTACAAAAAGCTTTAGAGATGGGAGAGGTAATATATTCATTACATAAGTCCGGGCCTGACATTCGCAATTTTATCAGAAGGTTCGTTGAAAGGAACAATGCACGTATCGACACTCTGATCGAGTTGAAATTACCACTAAAGGCAACCTACCCCCATCATAAGAAGAAGTACAAAATAATTTCCGTGGATCTATATCGTATAGTTAGGCGGGGGTAGTATTATGTGTCCTGAGGTGAATACCGGAGATTTTGTAGTACCTGGGGAAAGATTGGGGACTATTGAAGAGTTCCTCCCCGGCATCGGAACGTATGAGGAAAACGGATATATTTATGCATCGACGTACGGCATGGTTTTAATTGATAAAGTGAAGAAAACTATTAGCGTGATATCACCGGTTGTCCACTATAATCTCATACCAAAGCCCGGATCTATGGTTATAGGTAAGGTGACACAGATACAAAACCAACTTGTTTTCATCGACATTCTGAAGGTGAATGGTCGACGCTTAAATACACCGTTTACCGGGGTCATACACGTCTCTATGATAGATAAAAATTACACAAAGACACCATTCGATGCCTACAAGCCGGGTGATATTGTTAGAGCGCGTGTAGTGAATAGCAGAACGATACCACTGCAATTAACAACCGTTGGTAGCCACTTCGGTACGATACTGGCCTATTGTTCATTATGTGGCACACGACTCGAAAGACTGCGAAGGGGTCTCGTATGCCCAAAATGTGGAAATAAAGAGAAGAGGAAACTTGCCTCGGACTATGGAATGGCATTGAATACCGCATCTGCTAGAGGAGAATGAAATTGAAATACAGCAAGAAGGAACTTGTCTTTTCTTGTCACACAGAAAGCGAAAAACTCGAACTTGTAAAACAATTGACTGAGAAAATAAAATTCGTCGACATGACAATTTCGTCATCTCTAATGCGCGTCAAAGTTACACTTTACGGTCCCCGCGATAGGATAAAATTCGCGGTTGAGGAGGCGAAAGCTATTTTTAAAAGAATCAGGCAGTCCATGTACCCTGGTGCAAATGGCCTGTACACATACGACCTGGGGATAGTGACCGAAAAATGTGGCCGGTCCACATCAATAGAAGATTTAGAACGTCTATTGAAGTTAAAGGGTTACAAGGTGAAGGTGATAAATGATGAACAAATAAAGACAAACGCATCGCTAAATGAACTCACATCTCTAGTACTAAAGTTTTGGAATGCTTATGAGGAAGGATTTTATGTGCAACCAAAGAGCATAAGGAAACTTATAGCAGCAATATCTGCCGCACTTGATATGCAATTTGAGAATGTTTTAAAAGTGGCATTTGAAAAAGAGTTGCTTAAGAAGGTGCAAAATGGGAGATATGGAATTACAATGCCCTTAGAGAGGGTAATCGTGGAAATCGTAAAAAGCATTAAGGGGGCCATAAATGAAAGTAAAGGTGTTGGAGAAGACTGACAAGACCATAGAGATAGAATTAGACGGTGAAGGTCACACTTTCTGCAATCTCCTAAGGAAATACTTGATAGATGATGAAAGAGTAACCTTTGCGGGATATAGGATCGATCATCCACTTATTGGAAAGACAAAAATTTACGTTAGGACTGATGGAACAATAGACCCTATAGACGCACTACTATCTGCAACAGAGCGAATAAAGAAGGATGCGGAGACGCTTTTAATGCTGTTTAAGCGAGAAGTGGGAGAATAAATGCAGGGAAATTTTTTAATAAAAACATTATTTCAATTGAGAGAATTAAAAACGTACGAATCGATACGACAGGTATTTCGTGATAAGGAGTTAGCAAGCTTCGGGGATGCTTGTATAAATTTTTTGTATTCTCTTGCACTATCGTACGTTAAAAAGACTCCAATGGGCGGAAGGGTTCCAAATAAGGTGCTATCAGAGGCATTAAACAGGTCCGAGTTAAGGTCATGTGTTCCTAAAAGGTTAGATAGTCACGAGAGAGGAGATGTAGTAGAAGCCCTTATAGCATATGCTCTTATAAATGGAATAATGACGTTTGATGAGGTGTTTAACATTCTGGTGGAAGGATTATCGGGATTAGCGCTGAAAAGTGATCGAAAAGAAGCATGGGACATCTTAATTACGACATTTGAAAAACTCTTAGAGGAACTTAGCGCCAGGATATTCTTCCATCTGTTAGCATCTGAAAAATTTAAATTATCAAACGATAAGCCATAACATCACAGCACTTGGAGGTACCATCAATGAAATTCTGCCCTGAATGCGGATCGATGCTAAGGCCTAAAAAGGACGATAAGGGAAATGTAATCCTGATATGCGAAATATGTGGATACTCTGAGAAAAACCAGGGGTCTCTAGAGCAGGAGTACACGATATCAAGCAAAATAAATCATAGTCCTGGAGAAAGTGAACTGGTACTCGTGGATGAGACAAAGATGGTAAAAACGTTACCGACAATCCAAGTTATATGCCCCAAATGTGGTAACAACAGGGCATACTACTATCAACTTCAAACGAGAAGAGCTGATGAAGGGATGACGACATTTCTTCGCTGCACTAAGTGTAATTACGTATGGAGACGCTATTAGAAGTCACTATGGGAAGATTTTATTTGAATGCGTAAAGGATGGCTAAATACAAACACCCTCCTCGTATTACACTTACCATAACTGTTTTAATTACGTATGGCACAAAATTTCTAATGAAAATTCAAACTTTATGGTGAGTGTCTGTTAAGAGGGTAAGACTCACGTTTATGAAAGATCGTGACTGGGTATATAAGTGGTTTTTGAGTACTAATTAAAGGAAAAAGGGGGAATGACCTTGTTTAGAGCTCTATTCCACGATGCGAGAACATGGAGATATGTCGTAGATGCAATATCAACGTTGGTCGATGAAGGGTTATTTAAGGCAACGGAGGAAGGCCTTCGCCTCAGGGCCATGGATCCTTCTCATGTGGCAATGATAGACTTTGAGATGCCAAGGGATGCTTTTGACGAATATGAATGCGAGGGAGAAGCAAAAATAGGGGTTAATTTTGACGAAATGAAGAAAATAATGAGGCGTGGGCGCAGTGGCGACAGCTTAGAACTAATACATGACGCTGATAAGAAGAGGCTTATTTTAAGGTTTCGCGGCAAGAGCGTAAGAACATTTTCAATACCATTGCTCGAATTGGAGGAAGAGGAACTTCCAGAACCAACAATAGAATTTAAAGGTCTTGCAATAGTTACCGCAAAGGCCTTAAATGAGGCCATAAAGGATATTGCAATAACAAGTGATTACGTGAAAATACAGATGACTCCTGATGCGCTAATATTAACTGCTAGCGGGGAAAGTGGCGAGGTCAAAGTGGAATTCACTAGGGAATCCGAAGCATTGTTGGATTTAGATGCTTCGGAGGAAATATCGGCAACATACACGTTGAGTTACTTACAGGACGTTCTTAAAGTGGTCGGTGCTGCAGATACGGTAAAATTACAATTCTCGACAAATATGCCTATAAGATTGGACTTTAACCTTCCAGGTGGCGGAAGATTCACATACTTCTTGGCTCCAAGGATAGAGACCGAGTAATTATGGTAAGTGCGGAAAATGATGCAAAGGCATGAAACTGTCAAATTGTACAAAGAAGACTTGGCAAAATACCCATTTATTGTACAAGCGCGCGAATACGTCAGGAAACTGAACATAGACTTACAAAATCTCCAGAATAGGGTCCCCGAGGCGATATCACGTGTACGTAAATTAATCGAGAACGCCATTATTAAGGGCGAATGCGACATAGATATCGATAATGTAGATGCGGAAATAATCGCTTACCCGCTTGCCCGCTTACTGATAGAAATTATAAATGACAGATGGTTGAAACAAAGGTTTGCAGTTGCCTTCTCAAAGCGCGTCTGGAATCTTCTGCGGCGAGAAAGCAATGAAAAAATTATGCTCATAGCAACACAACCGGGGAATATTTGCGAAAATGGATGGAACCTCCAGAGAGAGGAGCATATAACTAATAATAAGGCCTATGAGTGGAAATTGCATTTTAAAGACTACATAAGGGCGTCTCGCTCCCTAAAAGCTCCCACTTGGAAGTTAACAAACAGACTAGTATCGAACGGTTATGTTAGGTTGACAAAAAAGGAGTTAGTAAGGCTGATTGCGGAGTGCGTCAAGGAGCGCTTGATATCATCAGAAGTTCCAAGGGTCGATCTTCAAGAGATTCCTGAATGGTTAAAGGAATTAATTGAGGAAATAAGAGATTTGATGAACAGATACAAAAAGGAAGTTATTAGAGAAGATCTTGCTGATATGAGGTTTAAGGTTACCGAGGAGGCTTTTCCACCGTGTGTAATTAGGATAATAGAGGCAGCTAGTAGAGGAGAGAATTTAAGTCACGAAGAAAGATTGTTTCTGCTCTTTTTCATGTTAAATATAGGCAAGGATGTTGAAGAAATAATCGATTATTATAGGAAACTCCCAGATTTCAATGAGGAAAAGACCCGGTATTACATACTACATGCAAAAGCAAAGGGGTACACCGCGCATAATTGTGATACTCTCAGGAGTTTAGGAATCTGCACGCCGAATCATGAGTGGTGCGTATCGGGTAATATAAAAAATCCGTTGGTCTTCTATCGGAGGATGCAATATGTCATCCGACGCAGGAAAACAGAGAACAAGTAGAGAGCTCTTGTTCTTAAAGAGAATGTTTTCTTCGTATTATCGTCGGGTGAAAATACCGCCACCTCCGGATTTTAAATACCGGGAATTTGGTTTCATGCTATGGGACAAAGATGTAATGGTACGTCATAAATCCTTTAGTGATGCTGAGCAGTTGCAGAACTTCTTAGCTGAGTATGGACCAAAGCACGCATACAGATCAGTAGCATATTATTACGACCCTGAAGCATCGACGATGGAAAGTAAGGGATGGATAGGTGCGGATTTGGTGTTTGACGTTGATGCAGATCATCTAAATACTCCATGCAAAATGGAGCATGACTTTTGGGTCTGCGAGCACTGTGGTGCACATGGTAGGGGAGGAAAGCCGGAACAATGCCACAAGTGTGGGTCTTCGAATATTAAAGAATTTACATGGATTTGTGAACGGTGCCTAGACCTGGCCAAAGAGGAGATAATAAAGTTAAAAGATTTTTTGATCGACGATTTTGGGATATCACCGTACGAATTAAAAATAGTGTATTCTGGCCATAGGGGATACCATCTTCATGTGTACAGTGAGGTTGTTAGGGATCTAACGAGAGATGAGCGAAGGGAAATGCTTGATTATATCAAGGGGATAGGTCTTTCTGTGAGTAGCTTTTACAGAAAATCCTCGGGAGTTATAATCTTCGAAAGAGAGGGTTGGGGAGGACGGATATTAAAATCCTTAGAGAACCTCCTTAGAGACGAGGATGGCCTCACTGCGCTGAAAGATATGAGTGAAATGGATAGAAGCACTTTGGAAAAGTTACGATCATATAAAAGTGTAATTTTGAGAGGATTAAGGGAGGAATCGCCGAAGATAATCCTACCCAAAGGTGTTGGAGAGAAAACTCTTATAAAACTGTTAGCGAAGGCCTTGAAGATGTTTGAGGTAGAAGTTGACGAGCCAGTGACAATAGACGTACACAGAATAATACGGTTAGAAAATAGTCTTCATGGAAAGACGGGTTTCCGGGTAACAGAAATCCCTCTAAATTATTTGGATAAGTTTGATGCTTTCAAAGATGCCATTGTGTTTCGTGGAGAAGTTAGTATAAAGTTTCTATTTGATTGCCCCCCGTTGCGCATTGGAGAGGAGGTTTTTGGCCCGTTCAAAAGAGGGCAGAAGGTTGAGGTTCCGATGGCGTTAGCAATATTCGTTCTTGCAAGGGGGGTTGCCATTTTATTATGACAGAAATTAGACTGCGCGTTTATAGCAAGTTATTATCATTTTGGAGGGAAGAATCCTCGGGAAGGTCTATTAGCGAACTTCCTAATGAGATATTCGATGAAGTATCGGGTTTGGCGAGGAAAATTTTATCATTAATGCGGTTGCACGAAGATAAAAGCGTTGTATATAAAATAGCGAGCACGATGCTGGAAAATATAAAATTTATGATTTCAGAGATGTTAACGCTAAGAATGTTTAAAGTAATAACAAGTTTGCTCGAAAAAAGAAATTCGATCGGAGATCTAAAAAAATCCTTTGCACATGTTGAGCGTCATCTGGAACACATAGCAAAAGGTGTCGAAATGTTTCATTCATTGCTGGATAACATCTTGAAATTTGAATCGAGTACCACGGAGGTTATGCATGCACCTATTAGAAAAATACGAGAGGGCTATGCTTTGATTAGAATACTGAGGAAATTGCCAAAAATTGTCGGCGTAGATATGACGATTTATGGTCCTTTTAATGAGGAAGATATTGTGATATTGCCGCAACAAAATGCAGAGGTTTTGGTAAAAAGAGGAATTGCCGAGTTCATATTTTCTTAGCTAAGATCCCTTACCGCCTTTATAATATCGGTTTTTGTGATTATTCCAACCAATTTCCCGTTTTTGTCAATAACTGGTAATCCACTTATTCCATTGTTAACCATTAGGTGTGCGGCATCTGCCAGATCCGCATCCTCAGATATTGTAATGGGGTTATGTGACATAAGATTCCTTGCTATTAACAGTCCCACTTGCAACGGACGTATAACTTTACCCTTAACCTTTATTACTCTTCTCGAAAGTAACCAATCCGCCAGTTTAAATGCCGAACTTGCAGAGACGAGGTCAGCCATGGTTATTATACCAATCGGCTTCCCGTTTTCTACGACCACAACTCTGCTTATCTTGTTTTTATTCAGAATTTCTGCGACTTTGAATATGTGAGATGTTGGACGAACAGTAATCACCTCACGCGTCATATAATCAGAGACCCTGCACAATCCTCTGCAATGGCACGCAAAATAACGGCACAAGTCGGTTTTTGTAATTATACCCTCGAGAGTTCCACCCTCTCCAATCACTACAACCGAACTTATTCCCTTTTCGATCATAATCTTTGCAACAGACTTCACGTCGGTTTCCGAAGATACGGTTATTAAATTCTTTGTCATAACTTCCTCCGCATATATTTCATCGAGTCCTCTCCCGGATATATCCTCACTTAGAAATTTCACTATATCCTTCTCTGTTATAATACCGACGGGTCTTCCGCGGTCGTCCGTTATCACGATACGACTGATATTATACTTTACTAGGAGTGATATGACATGTTCTAGTGGGGTATTCGTTCTCGCTGTTATTACACTTTTTGTCATGAACTCTCGCACCTTCACGTGTGCTCCCCTCAGGCATATTGCGGTTGGCACAAGTCAGAAGTATGACTTGCGCACTGAATATAAACCTTTTATGAGAGTGCTGTAATGGAACAGCTACGGAACAATTAAACACTTGACAAGACACTCATTTAAAGGGCAACTTGTGATAACTAAAGAGTCAAGTGAAAATTTTAAACCGTATGGAGGCCCCCCTTGGAATAAGTTTAAAAGATTTTAGGCGCTTTCATAAATTTCACATGGTGAGCGTTTATGGTGAAAGAGAAGACAGGTTACATTATCTGGTTTGAGAACTTATCGAAGGAAGATACGCCAATAGTTGGTGGAAAGTGCGCCAACCTCGGCGAACTCATGGCAAAGGCAAAGGTTCCGGTTCCACCTGGTTTTGCAATAACCGCGTACGCCTATGAATATTTCTTGGAAAAAACAGGGATTAAGGAGAAAATTTTCGAGATATTGCGGAACACAAACACTTCAAATCTCCGAGAATTAGAGGAGGCATCGAAAAAGATACGAGAGTTAATAGAGAGCGCGCCAATGCCGGAAGATCTAAAGGAACAAATAATAAATGCATATAAAGAACTTTGCAGACGCACGAATACCGATAATGTCTTAGTTGCAGTGAGGTCTTCAGCAACGGCTGAAGATCTGCCGGGGGCATCATTTGCAGGGGAGCAGGAGACCTATCTTAACGTCAGCGGAGAGAAGGAGCTTATAGAGAAGGTCAAAAAATGCTGGTCATCACTTTTCACCCCTAGGGCTATAACATATCGCGAATCTAAAGGCTTTGCGCACGAAAATGTACTGATATCAGTTGCAGTCCAGCAGATGGTTGATGCGATGGCAGCGGGCGTCATGTTCACGATACACCCCGCGACCGGTGAAAAGGATAAAATAATGATAGAAGCAAACTGGGGTTTGGGAGAATCTGTAGTATCAGGTATTGTCACACCTGATACGTATATCGTGGACAAACGCACCTTCAAAATACTCGAAAAGAACATCTCAGAAAAGAAAATAGAAACCGTTCGTGATCCTAAAACCGGGGAGACTGCGCATAGAGAGGTTCCTCCCGAGAGGAGGAATGCTCAGGTACTCACAGACGAGCAAATAGTAGAACTTGCAAAGTACGGAGTTAAGATTGAGCAGCACTATGGTAGTCCGCAGGATATAGAATGGGCGATTGATAAAAGTGGAAGAATATTCATCCTGCAAGCACGTCCGGAGACCGTTTGGTCACTTAAAGAGAAGGAGGAAAAAGAAGGGGCGGTGAAGATGGAAGCAGAAACAGAGGCCGAACGTGAAGTTCTGGTTAAGGGTCTAGCGGCATCGCCGGGCATTGGAATAGGAGAAGCATTGGTGTTCATGTCTGCTAAAGAGGCAGTGGAACATATGAAGGAGGGTGCGGTACTTGTGACAAAAATGACATCGCCCGACTGGGTTCCCGCTATGAAGAAAGCAACTGCCATTGTCACAGATGAGGGAGGATATACATGTCACGCGGCCATAGTTTCTAGAGAATTAGGCATTCCATGCGTTGTAGGGACGGGAAATGCAACTAAGGTGTTAAAAGATGTGGGTGTTGTTACAGTTGATGGGTCCAGAGGAGTTGTGTATAAAGGAGCACTCAAAGAAATGGCTGTTAGGGAGAAAGAGAGGGAAGTTGTTGCCCCGGCCATAGGAATGGTACAACCGATAACAGCAACGAAGATTTATGTTAATATAGCATTTCCGGAAATAGCAGAAAAGGTTGCAAGAGAGACCCAGGCAGATGGTGTTGGGTTGCTTAGGGCGGAGCATATGATGGTATCTATAGGCAAGCATCCTCGTAAGCTTATCGAGGAAGGCGGAGAACAACTGATGGTAGACGCATTTGCAGAAGGTATTAGGAAAGTCGCCGAGGCCTTCTACCCCAAACCCGTGGTTTACAGGTTCTTAGACTTTAAGCCTGATGAGTTCCTCGAGTTAGAAGGTGGTAAGAAGTATGAATTGGAAGCGGGGCATGTTGGTCCGAACCCCATGATAGGGTATAGGGGAGCATACAGGTATATAAGAGAACCTGACATTTTCCGTCTAGAACTGCGCGCTATCAAAAAGGTGCGTGACGAATACGGTCTTAAGAATGTATGGGTAATGGTGCCATTTGTTAGAACAGTGGAGGAATTGCGAGAGATAAAACGGATAATGAAGGAAGAAGGTTTAGATCCTGATGAAGACCCTGATTTCAAGCTTTGGATAATGGTTGAGGTTCCAAGCACGGTATTCCTGATAGACAAGTTCATAGAAGAGGGTATAGATGGAGTATCCTTCGGAACAAACGATTTGACACAGTTAATATTAGGAATCGACAGAAATGATGCATCTGTTCAGGAAATCTACGATGAGAGAAACTTAGCAGTGCTAAGGGCTCTTGCGTACGTGATTAAGGTTTGTAAGAGATACGGAGTCACAACTAGCATATGTGGGCAAGCTCCGAGCCAATATATGGACTATTTGGAATTCCTTGTTAGGATGGGAGTTACGAGCATATCGGTGAACCCAGACGCGGTACAAGAGGCTAGGAGGCTAGTTGCAATGATAGAGCAACGTATATTGACAGAGAAGGTCACCGGTAAGTATCGTGTGAAGGTCGGGAAGTATCATTTGGACGAAGTTGAGTTCTGGAAACTCATGGACGACGAGGAAGAAGAGTGAGCAATTCTATCACATCTCTCTTACAAATTTTATCACAGTTTTTTATCGGCAGGCGAAACTTCTAGGACTCTTTAAATCTTTTTATAGAACATTTTTTGGGAACTGCACGTGGCGGAACGAACTTTTTCGCTGTATAAAATATTAAGAGAACTAATTGATGGAACCTCCGATCATGAAATGATGTTAATAGTAGTCGTTTCCTTTTTATTCCTAACAATTTGTATAAAGGCTATTAACCAGTTAATATCGCCATCTGTAAAAAATTTACAATTAAAGAACGACATTGTCCTTGTGTGTGGAAAGTTTAAAAAAATCGCGTTAGTGTTCTTTGAAGCAGAGCGGTTACCCTTACGACCAAAACTCGGAACTAATGTCATATCAGCAATTAGGGAAAGCTTGAGCAACTCATTATACTTTAGTTGTGAAATATTTAAGACAAAAAATAGAACGATAAAACTAAGAATAGGAATTTGTGCTTTTATTGGAAAAAACATAGATGAAGGTTTGGAAAATCTACTTATTGAAGCAAATAAGATTATAATGGCATTTGAAGCATTTTGTGAAGGTATTTCATTTAAACAATTAAAAGGGGAAAGATTACAAAAGTTCTTGAGTGAAATTATCGAGGTTAAGGATCTTCTAAATCGAGTTAAACTTCGGAAGGTAAAGGGAGAGAAAAATCTACTGATGTTATCAGGTGATAAAAGCAAGGATATTTGCATAGCAATTTTAGGACTAAAGAAGAGTTCAGACATAAAGAACATATTTATTGGTGAAGATCTGAGTGGAAAAATAATAGATATCCTACTGAAGACATCATCGTCCGTGCATATGGTGCTCGTCGCAACACCGAAGAAATCGAAGAAGCTATTTTTAAAAAGGAGCACGTCATTTCATGGCAATACTTCCGAAAATGTCGATAAAATATCGGAGAACATTGAAGAAAAATCGAATTTTGAATGGGAATGTCAGTTGTATTTTCTCATAAAGGATGCGGATTTTAAGAGAGTTAGAAGAGATATTGAGTTGTTAAAGACATTAATAAGAGGCCTTGCAATCCAAAGTAGTATCGATATTAGGGTTTTATCCGGTAGGCGAATAATCACTTCTATAAGTAGAGTAATTTTAAGAATGCCTCTCAAACGTGTTGCAATTCTCGAATTGGAGGATGAAGATCTTGTAAAACTCTTAACTCCTCCAAGTAAACCATTTCCGTCAATATCTTTGAGAGAATTTGTAGTGAATTTTGAAATTCCTCCCAAAAGTTCATTAAAAGGTGATATTTGCATAGGAAATGTTTTATATCGAAATGAAAAACTGTACCCGATACACATATCATCGGACGATTTGACAATGCACATGGTTGTCTTAGGGCATACAGGTTTTGGGAAAACAAACTTTGTTCAAAACCTTCTACTCGAGTTAAGCAGAAAAAGACCCGATGTGGGCTGGGTTGTAATAGACTGGAAGGGTGAATATAGGAAATTGCTTGAAATAGACGACAAAGTAATATTACTTAAACCGTTAGACTTCTCGCATCAACTGAGGTTGAATTTATTCGATCCCATGGGATCGGATCCTTACGAACACGCACAAAAAATATTTGTAATTTTAAGGGAAGTTTACTCTGCGCTGTTTGAGGCTCATGACACTCAATTTTCCCTGCAGATGGAGAGAATTCTGAGAGAGGCCCTGCTGAGAACGATAGTTAATCCGAATAAGAGGACCTATGAGGCCCTTTATACGGAACTCGACACGATCGGGAGAGAATGGGAACGTAAAATACCGTCGGTCTGGGCAAGTATAGAGGCCATAAAAAGCCGTATGGAAAGATTATTCCGTCCACCGCTTAGGGACATATTTTCTTCCTCAAAATTATCTATAAACTTTAAACAATTACTTGACAAAAAAGTAATAATAGATTTAAGTACCTTGCGAGTAAAAGGATCTCGTGAGGACGCGCGACTTTTGATGAACATCTTGGTTAAATACTTCTTTGATGCTGCATTGAAAAGAGGTATTCAATCAAAACTCAGACATTTAATAATAGTGGAGGAGGCTCAATACCTTGTTCCGCAACTTCTTATGCGAAGAACGACTATTGAGGGAACACTGCTAGAAGAAATGGTTATGCTCGAAAGAGCAACTGGTCAAGGTCTAATTTTCATCGCAACACGTCCAATAATTAGTGAACAGATACTTGCAAACACCGCATTTAAAGTAATATTTCGTAGCCAAATCGATAGCGAATTCCTCGCGCGAATCTTAAATTTAGATGATGAACAACGAAAGTATCTGCAAGTAATGCCAAAATACGAAGCCATAATTCTCCACCCATCGTATCCGTATCCTTTTAGAATAGCCGTTTCATCTTTTGATGAAAAACTGCGTGTTTTGGCGAATGCGAATAAAACCGCCAAAACAAAAAGGAGGTCTTTAATAGCGAGCAAAGAGGTCAGGTCGATGTTCGAAAATAATCTTAAAGACGCATTAACCTGTTACGAGGGATTCATTTTTGTAACGAGTAACGGTAAGGCTTTGATGTGCGAAGACGAGAATATAACCCTTAACTTGAAGGAAAAATTGGTGAACATGGCAAAGAAAATAAAAATCGATAAAATTCTAACTGCAGAATCACTTAAATCCGAGGATTGACACATCATTCTACCGGAATTTAAATCAACTAATCGCTCAGTGAGTGCGAAGTCCTCGTACCATATAACAAGTATGGGGATCCTCATGCCAACAAATTTACCTCCTGAAGCTCTTGCTAAACAGAAGAAATATCAAGAAGCAAAGACTTTACGGGAAAAACTTATAGCATTAGAGGAGTTTATTGCGGCGATTCCGAAGCACAAAGGAACCGAAAATTTGTTAAAAGAATTAAAACGCAAACGAGCACAGTTGAGAAGAATGTTACGCGAAGAACAAGAGCGCAGGAGATCTTCAAAAGCAACATCGACCTTCTTCATAAAAAAGGAGGGTGCAGGGCAAATAGCGCTAATAGGTTTGCCTTCATCAGGGAAAAGCACATTACTGAGGGTATTAACAGGCAATACTATTGATCAAAAACTTGATGCATCCTCGGGAAAAATGATACCCATACCTGGGATAACGTTTTACGAGGATGTACCAATACAGGTTGTAGAAGTTCCCTCTATTTTTGAGGGAATATATGAGTGCAGTATAGGTCCCCAAATAATGGCGTTAATAAGAAATGCTGATGCCATCGCCCTCGTTATAGACCTCACGCAAGATGTCCGGTATCAGATCACTACAATCCTCGAAGAATTGAATAAAGCCGGCATAAAGATGAACAAAACCCCGCCTCCGGTGACAATTCAACGAACCTCAACAGGAGGTATCACCATAATTGGCGAAAAGTACATGCAAGGGTTTTCACCAAGTGATGTAATAGAAGTTCTTAAAGAAATGAAAATTTACAATGCAATAGTTAAAATTTACGGAAACATTACGTATGAGGACTTTCTCGAAGTTCTTCACAAAAATACGTATTACAAGAAAGCTATCATCATTGCAAACAAGGGAGATGCTCCAAATACACTAAAATCCTACAAAGCACTTGTTACGATGTGTAAAGGTTCTTTTAAGATAATACCAGCCTCTGCAAAGTTGAAAAAGGGAACCGACGAAATAAAGAAAACATTCTTTGAAATATTGGACATAATGAGAATTTATACGAAAGATCCTAATGAGGGCGTCTCGAAAGAACCCATAATCCTAAAAAGAGGGTCAAAGGTGCTCGATCTGGCGGAGAGAATTCATTCGACATTTGTTAAGAATTTTAAGTACGCTAAAGTATGGCGTAAAGAGGATGGCGAATCGGTAAAGGTATTAAAAGTGGGGCTCGACTTCGAACTTAAAGATGGTGATGTAGTGAGAATTTATGTCTGAAGGCACCGAGACATTAAATATCAAAATTGTATTAGTGAGGCCTGAGATAGAAGAGAATATAGGCTTCGTTGCGCGGGTGATGAAGAATTTCGGATTTAGGGACCTATTAATAGTAAGTCCCAAAACAATAATAGGTTCTGGGGCTCGACGCACTGCTATGCACGCAATAGACATACTAATGAACGCAAAAATAATAGATAACTTGCATAATGCATTGAACGATGTTGAAATGGTTATAGGGACAAGCGCACGAGTGGGATGGAATTATAACGTATTAAGAACAGCAATCACACTATCGCAGCTGTGCAATATTATAAGGAACGTGAAAGGCAACATGGCGATACTTTTCGGAAGTGAAAGTCGAGGATTAACCAATGAAGATTTAGAGATGTGCGATTTCGTAGTTACAATAGAGACAAGCCCCGAATATCCGTCTCTTAATCTGTCTCATGCAGTTGCGATAGTACTTTACGAACTCTATAAAGCTCTCAATACATGTACCTCTACTCATAGATACAGACCAGCAAACCTCAAGGAAAAGGAAATATTATCCAACTTTTTCGACCAATTGCTTGAGGAGATAAACTTTCCGAAGGGGAAGAGAAGAATAGCCTCACGTATCTTTAAAAACGTCATAGGGCGGGCGTTTATTTCGGGTAGAGAAGTCCATACATTGATAGGGGTATTCAGACGTGCCGTTGTAACATTAAAAAGCTTAAAAAGCTTAAGGAATAGTCACAAAGACGATACATGAGTGGTGAGTGCAATGCCCGAACGTCCTGCAAGATGCTATCGGAGAATCGATAGGCCTCCGTATACAAGGAGAGAGTACATAAAAGGATTTCCACCCCCCAAAATAAGAATCTTCACCATGGGCTCGTTTGATGGAGAACCCGTTATCGAAGCAAAATTGATAGCATTAGAAGATGTACAAATACGACATAATGCACTTGAAGCTGCAAGAGTTGCAGCAAACAAGTATCTCTCAAAGATCGTCGGTGATAAAAACTACTGGTTAAGAATAGTTCCGTATCCTCATCATATATTAAGAGAAAATAAGATGATGGCGTTCGCAGGTGCAGATAGATTGCAAGAAGGGATGAGAAAGGCATTCGGGAAACCTATCGGAACAGCCGCACGCGTAAGGAAAGGCCAGGAAATAATAATTGTGAAAATGGGTGTAGACAACGAAGCAGCAGCCAAGGAGGCGTTAAGAAGAGCAGCGTCGAAATTACCAACTCCTTGTAAAATTGTGATAAATAAGTGCAAGTGAGAAGTAAAGACTATTCACTAGGATGAATATTGCCGATACTTTCAACCATCATGGAAACCCCAACTTTTATAAACCCGGCTGGGAACATCGATCGTGGTGCCCGTGCTGATGACCGGGCGGCCCCGATCAGGCGTGGGCGGACGCACGTGAGGCGGGCTCCGTGGTGCTCGTCGATGTGGCCCCCGATGGGCCGCCGAGAGGGATGAAGCGGCCGAGGGGGAAGCCCGTGCGGGCTCCCAAAATACCCTTAGTTTCCAAAAGATAACGCACGGGCAACCACTCAAGCTTATATGCGAATCTATGGACAATCAACTATGTGGTTCGAACTCTACTCCCAGTATATCCACCTCTAAACATTCACATCCTACTCCTAACAACTCAGAGATGCTTGGTGAAGTTCTCCCGTAATCTCCCTCGACAAATTCTCTCACAAACAGGCCCGCTTGGCATGTAATTAACAATTCAAAGGTATCATTCGTTATTTTATTTGCTTTTACGGAATATACAACTTTCTTCTTTGTTTTATCCTTCGATTTTCCTAAAAACCGCGTAGGGGTCCTCTGTTGTATGACAATTTCACGGAAAAATTCCTCCAATGTCTTTAATTGTTCTTCACCCACACAATCTTGCGCTCTCACTAATACGCGATACTTGTTCACAAAAACCCTCGATTTCGCTTTTAATCTTCTTAGCTCTTCCTTGCTCGAAAACCTCAAATTAAAAACCTCTATCGCGCCATTGGATCGATCGTTTATTATTTTTTCAAGCCTTGTGAGGTCTATTTTCCTAATTTTGGGATTCTTTACCTCAACAATGAAGGGCCTACCACTTCCCAATACCTTCACATTTCTCCCTTCCAACCCTATAGGATGAAATATCGCATCAGACCCGCCTGTAATCTCCAGTACTGGCGTAACTATAAGATCTTTAACCGAATATTGTCCACTATGAGGGACCGGAAATTGAGGAATACCACGTAAATTCTTCCTGTACCTTCCAAAAATATAAAGAGGGTTTGTTCTCACGTCTATCTCGACAGAAAAATCCTGCTTTAAGTTTATTAATATAACAACATCCGGGGCTTTGCTCTCGAACTTTTTATTCAACTTCTTATGAATTCTTTTTCCAATCTCCCTGTTTATTTCTCTTTTTATCGATTCCCCGAATAAAATATCGTGTTTTGAGCGCAATTCGTCCTCACGGTTTAATATCGATGAGTGAACGGATGATCCGACAACAAAGGTCTCAAAGTCGAGGTTCCTACAAATTTCTAAAACCCTATTAACGACATTCTCAATATTTTCAAAAAAATCGCCGCAAATTTCACATTTTAGATTTTCAACAGCGCAATCGGGAAATTTTTGTGAAAGAACTCCTCTTGCGGCATCACATTTTCCATTAATAGCTAATGTCATCAAAATTTCTTTGGCACGATCAACATCTCCATCTTCTAACATCTTATGAGCTTCCATTGTTAAAATTAGCTTTATTGCTGCACCTCGTTGCCTATTATCAGTTCCAGTTCCAAGATATGCAAATTGTCTGCCTAAACAATTATCACATAGAACATAGTTCCTCAGAAGATCTAGTGCTTTTTCTAGGATATCGGATTTCACTACGATGCTGGAGTCTACATTCATTCACAATCACACCTACGATGCAACATCTGGGGTTATCCGCCCTAATCTTCTCGCACGTAGGAGTTTCCTGTACATCTTTTTGAATAAGAAGTACTGGTTAAGCAACTCTTTAACATCAGAAACGGATGTCCCAGATCCTCGAGCGATTCTCGTTATTCTCGAACCTTTGATTATTTTCGGGTTTTCAAGTTCTTCCTTAGTCATAGACTGCAAAATTACTTTCCATTTCTTTATTTTCTCCATAGCAACCTCCTTTAATTCATCAGGAATCTTGTATCTTAGCCCTAAGTATTCCAATATTCTCGAAAAAGGACCTAACTTCTTAAATGACTCTAAAGCGTCAAGCATATCTTTTAATGTAAACTTACCAGTGGCTAATGCATGTATTTTTTCTTTTGCCTCGCTTGGGGCCATTACTTCTCTCGCTTTCCCTATTAATCCCTTTATATCTCCAAATCCCATGAGCCTCCCTATAAAACTTGGAGGATCGAACTCTTCAATATCATCAACCTTCTCTCCCACTCCTATGAAGCTTATAGGTGCTCCTGTTGCTGCTGCGGCCGACAAGGCTCCCCCACCCTTTGCTGATCCATCTAATTTTGTTACGAAAATGGATCCTATCGGAGTACTCTCATGAAACGCTTTGGCTTGTTTCTCGGCTTGTTGCCCTATAGTGGCGTCAATGACGAGTATGACTTCATCGGGCTTTATTTTACTTGCGAGTTCCTTCATCTCCCTCATCAAAGATTCCTCATCTTTATGCCTACCCGCGGTATCTACGATTACTACATCATAACCCTCCTTCCTGAATTTCTCTATGCCTTTTAAAGCTAGATCCACAGGATCCTTTGCAGAAGGATCTCCATAGACATTGACTCCTATTTGTTTACCAAGTTGCAACAACTGTTCATATGCTCCTAAGCGATATGTATCAGCACACACAAGTCCAACTTTGTACCCCTTCTTCTGAAAATATCGAGCAAGTTTTGCTGCAGAAGTGGTTTTTCCTGAGCCCTGAATGCCAACTAACATTATTACGTTCGTTTTATTTGGTTTTATTCTCAACCTGTAGGATTTCTTTCCCATTAATTGTGTAAGCTCCTCATATGCGATCTTTATCAAATGTTCTCGTCTTGAAAAACCCGGGGGTAATTTCTCAGAAAATGCGCGCTTCTCAATTCTCTTAGAAACTTCTAAAACCTGCTCAACCTTAACATCCGCCTGAAGCAACGCTCTTTGTATATCTCTAATGAACTCCTTAATTGCACGTTCATCCGCCAGTGGACGCCCCAAAAGCTTCCCCACCGCATTACTAAGAGCGTAACCCAGTTTCTCAAGTACCACTTGTGCTCCTCCTTCACACTCTTTCTCTAACCTAATTTCAAAAGAGTTCTATAACAGTTACTAATGTGCTTCAAAAAGTTAATTAAAAGATCTCTTCGAATACCTAAAATCTGAGGGTCTAGTATGAGCGTCGAGGAGGAAGTAATTATTAGAGAAATTGAAGAGATTTCTGTGAAAAATCCAAAAGTGCTAATAGGATTGCCCGAAGTAGGATTGGTCGGCATAATATCGGCAATACACTTGATAGAAACACTGTCAATGAAGGAGGTCGGATATCTAAAGTCACACTACTTCCCCCCGCTTGTGATCCTGCATAAGGGTAAAGTGAAGGCTCCAATGCGAATATACAACTACGAGGATATCCTACTGATAATATCTGAAATTCCAATACCCCCTGCAGTGATCCCGCAAATGGCGCGAAAGATAGTCAATTGGTCAAAGGATAAGGGTACGGAAATAATCGTGATGCTCGGAGGACTCCCCGTGCCAAATAGGATAGATATAGAGAGTCCTAAAGTTTATGCAATACCCCAGGGAGTAAGGGCGGAAGAGATAACAGAGTCTCTCGGGATTGAGAGATTGCGAGAGGGAATAATGGTCGGACCATATGCCTCTATACTCCTAGAGTGTTGTGAGCAAGAACAAGATGCCCTTTTATTATCCGCCGAGGCATACATGCAGTACCCCGATCCGGGTGCTGCGGCATCTATACTGCAGATAGTTGCGAAGGTACTAAATGTTGAACTTGATGTAAAGCCACTATTGGAAAAAGCAGAAGATTTAAGGATCAGGTTGCGAGATCTAATGCGTAGAACTACACAAACAATGCAACGTATGGGTAAAATGCAAGAACACGGAATTCCGCCTATGATGTACATCTAGGGGGGATGATATATGGAGCGGAGACGAAGGTTACGATCACTTTTCGACATTATAGAGAGCATGCTGGAGGGTATGGAGAGTTTTGAAGAAGAACCAATGTATGATGCCGAAAGATGTTGCTTAGAACCTCTCACTGAGGTTAAGGAAACTGAAAATGAAATTATCATAACAGCAGATCTTCCTGGGGTGAACAAGGAGTCTATAAGCATACACGGCGACGAGGAGCATATAATAATAGAGGCGACCCTTCGCAAGGAGATAAAGTTTGAGGGATGGTTGGCGGCGGGTGGAGAAATTTCCTTTAAAGGCTTCAGAAAGGCAATAAAACTGCCAGTATCAGTGGACATAGAAAGGGCGAAAACAAGTTTCCGTCAAGGAATACTAGAAATAAGGCTTCCAAAGAAGGTCAAAAGAGTTAAAATAAAAATTGAATGACGTGGACCTCAGAACTCATAGGGGTCATCACGGACATCAGCGCATGCCGACTCTTCATCGGTCATCAGGTTTTATGTCTTTCACTATGGTTATTTGACTCTCATAATTTTTCTTTTTCCTGCAACCTCCCAATATTCTACTTCAACTCCCTCTTTTAATTTGCTTCTAACATCCTCCTCGTCCGGCGGCGTAACCTCAAATGTCTCATAAGTCTCTAAATCCATGAGCATGAGTGGGTTAACAGAGATTACCTGAGCGCTCTTCTTATTGATTATTGGGACCTCGACCTTTGCATCAACGGGCTTGATGATACTCCGCTTTGCACCATCAAATACTCCAACGGCAACTATGTGGGCCTTTGCTGCGCCATGCTTCCCCGGTTTGCTCTTTTCGATCTTAATAATCTTACAGGGTTCCCCGTCGATTATTATGTATGAACCCTCCTTGAGCGAAGAAACAGCGGTTATTTTTGTCGACAAAATCTTCACCTCGACTCAAAGGGTTTCTGATCAGGTAAGGGATGTTTCCACGCACCTGATCAAGCAAGATCAGAGCATTATTAAATAAAAGTTTCCCTGTTGTAATATCTTGACAGTCATCTTACTAACCGTTAAAATGTACGCGCTTATAAGCTTATAAAGCAATCCGTATACACGTCCACGCAATTGATGGAGTGTTATAGAATGTCAGTACTACCTCTTTCATTAGATGAGCTTGTAGAAATAATATCTTCGGAAACGGGATTATCGAAGCCCGAAATAATGAAGTTAATTATCGATAAGAAGAAAAAAATGGGAAATTTGATAAATGATGTAAGTGCGGCATTATTGATAGCTAAGGACTTCGGAATAGACGTATTGAATAAGATAACAGTGTTAAAGGGGAAAATAGATATTCAAAATCTCTCTCCCGGAATGAAAAACGTGACAATTATTGGTCGGGTTTTAAAAATCATAAGAGGTCCTCGTCCTCCCTTCATAGTATTAGTTGGTGATGAAACGGGTATTATCAAGACAAAAATTTGGGATGAGCAAGTGATAGTTACAGGCAAGGAAAAAAGAGATATAAAAGTCGGCGATATACTTCGAATATTGAAAGCTGATGTTAAAAGTGATAGTAGTGGAAGCCCGGAGATACATGTTTTTAAAAAATCAAAAGTGATGGTGAATCCCCCCGATATTGATCCTTCGATGATACCGGAGGTCGATTTGTTCTTTCGCCCCATAAGGAGTTTAATGAATAAAAGGGGCAAGGTTCTAATCAGGGGGGTTTTAAAGGAAAAACATTTACCTGTCGTATATGGGGGAAGTGGTGGTGAAGGGCAAAGAAGATATTCAAGAATAATACTAACGGATGGTACGGGAAACGCTAAAGTACACCTATACGGTCCAGTGGCTGATTTGTCTATTTATGCAAAAGTTGGAGACATAATCGAAATCTATGGTGCAGACATGAAAAGTAATGTAACCGATTCTGTGGAATTATCAATTAGCGACCCGAAATTTATCGACATATACGAAATATTGCCATCTTACAATGCTATTATCGGTATAATTATAAACGTTAAGACGGAAAACAATTATTGTATTTGTTCTCATTGTAATGCGGTTATTACTTTTTTAGAGGGCGAAATAATCGAAAAATGCCCACATTGTGGAAGGAGGCCAGATGTCTTTGATAGCAAAGTTCTAAAGATGGTGTTAGATAGTGACATTGCTCTATATGAAGTATATTCCACCGAATACGCTCTATCCTTTGGTAAGAGCCACTCGACGCAGGAAATCGAAAATATTATATCATCGCTAACGGGAACTTATGTAAAGTGTCGTTATAAAATTGTTCCGTTAATATTATCAAACGAGAAAAGAGAATACATCACATATGCAACAATGGTCGAAGAACTCGATCCGGAAGAATATTCAAGGATTTTACTGAAAGAAATCGAAGCGCTGGAAAGTGGAGTCATTAAGAAAAAGACTTTTATTTTAGCAGAAGATCATGGAATCTATAAGGATATGTGATCGGAAAGCTAAAATCATACGACGGGTAATTCTCCTTTGCTGTCATATCACCTCGGTTAGGGTGGCGCAAGATGGTGCGAAAGTCCCATGGACCACGGAGAAAAACCAGAAAGTTGTTCAAGAAACACCCGAGAGAACGAGGGTTACCCCCCATTAGCAGATTGCTTTATGAGTACAAAGTGGGTGAGTACGTGGTCATAAAAATAGATCCAAGTGTGCATAAGGGTCAACCACATCGAAGATTCCATGGAAAGGTCGGTGTTGTTATAGGAAAAAGAGGAAGAGCCTATATAATAAGGGTCAGGGACGGTGATACTCACAAAACTGTTTTTGCAAGACCTGAACATTTGATGCCGTTTAAAGGGTGATTTTTATTGCCCAAGAAAATTTTAGAGGAGAAGATATTAACGCTACCGGAAGTTAAAGAGATTTTAGAAAAGTACGGAAGCGAGGAGACCTTCTCGTACATCCAAAAAATTACTCATAGTTATGTGACAAAATTCTCAAAAATACCCGCAGACAAGGCACGGGAACTCCTTGATAAACTCACATCGGAGTTCAATGTGCCACCAGAAGTAGCAGTACAGATAGTTAATGCGCTTCCAGAAACAATACACGAGCTAAGAATATTCTTCTCGTATTCAAGTTACGAGCCGAAGACTGAAGACCTGGAGAATATGGTTAAATTGATTAAGAAATTTAAGGAGCGCGCCTGAGTTGCGTGTGGAAGTCAGAGGCCCGCAACCAAGAAGGGTTTTAGAGGAATATGCTTACATCCTTGACTTTTTACCTCAAGGGTATCCGGACGACCCTAGACCCCTATATCAGAGAGAACCTATCATTCAAGCGATAGGAGAAACGTACTTCACTCTATTGGAATTGGTACCGAAAAGAAACGTGGAGGTATCTCTCCACGAGAGAGTGTATATAGGAAAGGGGTATCGCGAGAAAATAGAAAGGGTACGCAGAAGGCTTTCATATGATGAGCTGACAAGTGTTGCAAAGTCGGAACTTCCATATGTCCTAGAAAAAATAGTTGAGATGAGGGAAAAGGAATTTGTCGACTTTTTCAATAATGCGCAACCCGTTACCACTAGGATGCATCAGCTAGAATTACTACCGGGCATTGGAAAGAAGACTATGTGGGAAATTCTAGAAGAACGTAAAAGAAAACCATTTGAAAGTTTTGAGGACATTTCGAGCCGCATTAGAATGCCCGATCCCAAGAAGGTAATTGTTAAGAGAATAATTATGGAACTTAAAGGAGAGGATAAATATCAACTTTTTGTAAAAGCGCCGATAAAACAATCTCAGAGGCAAGAATCTGGATATGAGGGACAGAAGCCTGCTATTAGAGGTAAAGGAATTACTAAGACGCTATGAAATAATTCCTAGCAAGAGATTGGGGCAGCATTTCCTGATAGATGAAGGAATTCTCGATAGAGAGGTCAAGTATGCTGGTGTTTCCGCTGAAGATACCGTGCTCGAAATAGGTGCAGGATTGGGGTTTTTGACAAGAAAGCTTGCTGAGCGAGCGAGGCACGTGTATGCCGTTGAAATTGATAGAAGGTTGTGTCAAGTGCTGAATGATATCCTTTCAAAGTATGATAACATTACGATAATAAATGCGGACATTTTAAAGATAGAATTTCCTCCCGACGTCAACAAGGTGGTTGCAAATATTCCTTATTCGATATCGTCGGGCATCACTTTTAAACTTCTCAACAGTAAGATCAGTCTCTCGGTATTAACGTATCAGTGGGAGTTCGCAAGAAGAATGACAGCAAGGCCTGGGACAAAATGTTACGGTAGATTGTCAGTAATGGTCAGCATAATGGCCGATGTGGAAATTCTTGAAAGGATACCGCGCATATACTTCTTTCCGCCTCCTGATGTTGATAGCGCTATCGTCAGAATATTGCGTCGAAATAAATACAGCAATATCAGGAACTTCAAAATTTTTGAAAATCTTGTACGTAGATTGTTTTCTTTCAAAGGAAAAACTCTGCGGAAAGCGCTAATTATGATATTAAGGAAAAGTGCTGGGAAAGAAGAGGCATTAACGTTCATTAATAAGTTGGAGAAGGAGGGCTATCCGATTAAGAAAAGAATATTCGAATTAACGCCATCGGAGTTAATAAATCTAGCAAATATGATCTATAGTGAGGGATACGATGTCTGATAAAAACATTGGTTCGAGAAAAGTTGTATACGTCGACGAAGTACTCTTAGATGTTTCGGAGGGTGTTTATGAGCCGGATGAAGATTCCTTCATGCTTGTAGATTACTTAGTAAGGTTGTTGGAGGATAGCAATGGAAGCAAACTGATAGTCGATGTTGGTACCGGATGCGGAATAGTAGCTATAGTATCCGCTAAAAGGGGTGCTAGAGTTCTTGCAACCGATATTTCGTTTGAAGCGATTAAATGTGCAAAGGAAAATACGAATCGATTAAAATTGACAAATTACATAGAATTCATAATCACGGATCTCATATCTCCCATAAGGAGATTTTCACGTGCAGATTTGATAGTTATGAACCCACCTTACCTTCCAGTGGACGATGAGTATGATGAGATCCTAAAAGAATCTCACACGTGGTGTGGAGGGGCAACAGGGGTAGAAATATCAAAAAAGCTTGTGGAACAGGTGTTTTTGAAAAATATTATAAAAGTTGACAGAGTGGTACTGATAATATCAACATTGGCATGTTATGAGAAGTTAATTGAGTACGTAAAGTCACAGGGTCTATCTGTAACCATAAAGGGGCGAAAGAAACTTCCATTTTTCGAAGAATTACTACTTATTGAAATTTCTAAGTGAGCAAAAAACCCTTATGGTGGGCCCGGCGGGATTTGAACCCGCGACCTCCGGCTTAGAAGGCCGGCGCCCTTTCTGGATGCATATCCATGCTAGGCGACGGGCCCACGGGTGATGGAGCCGCCGCCGGGATTTGAACCCGGGACCGCCGGATTACGATTCCGGACCTAAACGGCAGTCCGGCGCTCTACCAACTGAGCTACGGCGGCACATTCATGCAACAAAACACTGTTTGATTACTTAAAAATATCGAAACTGCATGGCGCATCGCACATAACGTATTGTGCCATTTAACACACAACACGAAAAATGTTAGCTAGCAAAATACCTAAATATTTTAGGTATTTTTAGGCAAACTTTCAGCATTATCTTAAGGATCTCTTTATATTCTAAAAGTCAAGTACACTTCGAATGAGAATTGAAGGGAATGGGAATGAGAATGAAATTATCAGATTTGGGAGAACGCAGAATAATAGATAAAATCATAAAGATGCTCAGAAAATGCCCGCAAGCGCTTCTTCCCTTAGGAGATGATGCCGCAGCTTATGAGTTGATGGATGATTTAGTTCTTTTGATACATACGGACATGTTAGTCTGGAAGACTGATGTTCCTCCCGCAATGTCGCCTTATCAAGTAGGAAGAAAATTAGCAGTTATGAATTACAGTGACATTGCAGCAAAAGGAGGAAAACCCGTAGGTATACTTGTATCTTTTGCTTTACCCTCAAATACTGATATGAACACGCTTTTAGAAATCATGCGGGGTATCGAGGACTATTCTAAGAGTGTAGGAGCTTATGTTTTAGGTGGGGATTTAAACGAATCTAACGAAATAATCGTCAGCGGTACATCAATAGGTCTTGCACGAAAGAACGAAGTAATTTCTCGGTTCTCGGCAAAGCCAGGAGACTTTGTCGCGGTCACTGGATACTTTGGGAGAACTGGTGCTGGACTAAAAATATTACTCGAAGGGATTAGCGTGGATGAAAGCATAAAAGAGCCCCTCGTGAAGTCAGTCCTAGAACCAAATGCTAGAATAAAAGAGGGAATTGCACTTGCAAAGTCTGGCGCGGTTTCTGCATCTATTGATAGCAGTGATGGTCTTGCAGAATCACTTTACGAACTCTCAGCCGCAAGTGATGTGGGGTTCATAATATTTGAAGAAAAATTACCAATACCTAGAGAAGTTGTCGAATTTTCGAAAATCACCAAAACAGACCCGTTGGAGTATGTATTTTATGGTGGTGAAGAATATGAATTGGTGTTAACTGTGAGGAAGGGCATGTGGGAAATTGCGGAGAGGGAAGTCAGAAGTATAGGGGGGTCGCTCTTCCAAATAGGCCATGTCATAGAGGAGAGAAAAATTCTGCTAAAAAGAAGAGATGGATCGATAGAAGAGATAAAAAGAAAGGGATACCAGCACTTTTAAACTATGTAAAAAACTCATTTCCCCAAAGAGAGCGTTTTGAGGCATATATTGTGGGTACTTTGAGTTAAAACCTATATTATGGGAGCAGTTGTGTATCTTAATCACAAATGTTGCCAAATAGTCGATAGAAACTGCCCGATGGTCGAACATATTCCAAATTCTCTCCTTGATTAAACTTATAAACGGTGTAGAACCAAATATTAATGCAGTGCGGGGGTGGCCGAGCTAGGTCAAAGGCGCGGGACTGAGGATCCCGTGGCGTAGGCCTGCGTGGGTTCAAATCCCACCCCCCGCACCAATCCTCGGTCTGCGGCTTTCTAGTAAGATGTTATCCAAGGTGACATTCGTGGGAAGACGAAGAAGGCGTAGGAAGATTCTTCGAAGACCAAAACCGAAAATACCAAGCATATTTGAATGTCCTGCATGCGGCGTACAGGCAGTAGTTATAGAAATGAAGCCTAAGGAAGGAATTGCAATAGTAAAATGCGGAAATTGCGGGTTAGGAGATACGATATCCATAAATCCTTCGACAGAGCCTGTCGATGTGTATGCTGAGTTTGTAGATAAATATCACAGTGGAGCGCTCGAAGAATCTGAACAGATAGAAGAGGTTCTTGAAGAGGCGCCGGAATAAAATAAAGTTGAGGGTGCTCGGGCGTACTGCAAATGCTCACAAAACTGTAAATAGAATCATCGCCGTAAGTGCACCTATTGTGGTAGCCGTAAAATTGACAGCATTGTTTCCGACGACTTTGAATCCCCTCAGGTAGATAGTTTCGCAGTTACAGTGGATCCTTTTCTCCGTTATTTTGTTACAAACTCTGCACCTATAGGTTCCTTGGATCGTCGCACCCAATATACTATCAAAAGTGGCACCTACGAATCCCGATATCAATGCAATAATGAAGAGTAATGGGCTTGCTGTTACTACATATGCCGTAAAACCTATCAGAAGGGATCCAAAAATAATAGCGATTTCGCCTAATGGCGTAACACCACCTGAAGTTCCAGGCTCAACTCTCTTTTTCAAGTTTGTTATCAATCTTGGCTTGCTAGGGTAAAGTAGTCCTATTTCCGTTGCCAGTGTATCCGCGCAAGCAGTACTAACAGCCCCTATAAAGCCCGCTATGAATATATCAGCCATCATGCCGGAGAATTTAGCAAGTCCTTCGAATATTGCCAAAATTGCAGGAAGTCCGCCATTCGCAAGCACATTGTACCAAGCTCTTGCTCCACCCTTCTCTTCCGCAACTCCTCGCCTTCTTTTGATGTCGTACTTAAAGTGTGTAAAGACGGCGGCTATAGTATGGAACATTAATATTACTATGAAAAATTGCCATCCTAGAAAAATCCAAATTGAAAACCCCACAAAAAACCCTGCTAGGAATCCGCTCTTATCAACCGCTTTCGTTTTTAACGAAAGCACACCGAGAAGCGCTACTATGACTGCTCCCATAATTACATAGAGAGGATCAAAGTTCGTCATATTCCTTATCACCTCTACTTTGCAATTGTAATGACTAAATTATTATACAACTATAAAATTCCCCATCTCTCGAACGATGTAAACATTGCCTCGAATACAAACTTATTTTGTTTGGAGACTAGCATGAAAATAAAAACTTTTCCCATAGGAGGATATGGGATTATATCTTGGTAAAATACGTCTTTTGGCAACGATTTTGACCCATAAAGCTTCCCAAAAAGATGCTAATATTTTATAAGATTATTATTGGGCAATATTACGACAACATTGCCAATGAATAAAAGGAATCGCTAAGAACCGTGTAATTGGTCATATGTTACAAAGTTTGTTAAAAATTTGCATCTTAACCGCTTACACGTTTTCGGGACATCGGCAGGGCTTGCACCCGCATTTGGGACAAACACCTGGATATTTCCTCTGAGCGGCTTCCGACAAATCTATATCTAAAATATTAGCTAAGCTTGACAACCATGCAAGAACATCTCCCATCTCCTCCATTATCGCATCCCTGTTTCCATTCAAAAGTGCTCTACCTAGTTCTCCCACCTCTTGAACAAGCCATGCAAACGTCTTGAAAACTCCTCTCTTTTTATCCTTATCAAAGTATAGTTTTCGCATGAGTTCCTGAAATTTCGTTAGATCCATGTCCGCTCACCATACCATATTGAAACTAACATGTACTCACCCTCGCTATCACGATAATATAACTTATTATTAGTTGTTGGGTATTAAGGCACTCAAGTGGTGGTAATTTTGGGGCGTGATAGTAAAGAACCGGAAATTTTCGTTGCAAAGGATGTTTGCCCAGTATGCGGTAAAAACTCATTAGAACTCAGGTGGAGTGAAACAGAAATACCGAGTTTCGGAAGATGCATACTTTTATCTATGAAATGCGAAAGTTGTGGATACAAAAGCTCAACCTCATGGCCTTTATCATCAAAGGGCCCGATTAGATACGTCCTAGCCGTGGAAAATCCCAAGGATATCTATGCAAAGATAGTAAAATCGCCCACAGGCACAATAAAAATACCTGAGTTGAGCATCTTAATAAAACCGGGGCCATCTTCCAACTCCTTCATAACAAATGTTGAAGGAATTCTGGAAAGAGTCAAAAGAGCGATTATGGCGTTATTATTTGGTGTAGAAAGCGAGGAAGAGAGGAAAAAATATCAAGAGTACCTTCAAACGCTGGAAAAGGCCAAACGCGGTGAGATGAAATTTACCGTTATAGTAGAAGACCCGTATGGAATTAGTAGAATTGAACATGAAGATCGCGAAAAAGTGAGAGAAGAAAAATATCATCCAAAAAACGAGTAATGAAGTTAAATTCATCCAAAAACCGCCCATGCCACGCCTACTGACAATATTAGGATTATGGCAAGAAGTACAACTGCCACAGGTCCTATTTTTATACCTCTACTCTCTTCTTCAAAGAATCTAATAAGACCAGCACTACTTAGAGGCATGGGTGCCTCTCTTCTTCTCCTCTTCTTGCTCTTGCTCATATTTACCACCACTAAACGTCAATATTGTTCTGAGGCGAAATTCGATCATGACACATTCAACATTAAGAACGTCTCTACATTTAAATATCATCAGATTGAGTGTTATGATTCCAAACATGTACGTTTTTCAAATTCTCAATATCCTCTCTTACTCGTTCTCTTATAAAGTGAGGTTAGCAATCTGATTATTAAGGACGAAAACTATACAGCAACCGCTCTTGAGTGGTTTAAAACTATTGCCTTTCTCGTCCTCTAAACATTTATTCCTTATCGGGTGAACTAATTAATAACGTCAACCAATAGGGGAATGAAGGAAGAGTGCTAGGTGATAAGTTTATGAACTCAAATGTGGAGATTATAGAGGTCCGCTGGCATGGAAGAGGAGGTCAGGGCGCTGTAACAGCAGCAGAACTTCTCGCAAAGGCCGCATATATCGATGGATATAAGGATGTACAGGCATTTCCGTTCTTTGGAGCGGAGCGGAGAGGTGCACCAGTAACTGCCTTTACACGGATATCTTCCAAAAAAATCCACCTACGTAGCCAAATTTACAACCCAGATGTAGTTGTCGTACTGGACCCCTCATTACTCGGTATGGTAAACGTGTTAGAAGGCTTGAGGAATGGGGGAATGCTGGTAGTTAACATATCAAAACAACCAGAGGAACTTTTAGAGATGGGAATTCCCCCAAAGTACAAGATAGCGACAGTAGACGCCACAAAAATAGCTTTGGATCTAGGATTGAAGGTTGCTGGGATTCCTGTCCTCAAAGGGTGAGGGTTTTCCTCACCCGGGGATTACACCAATGCTGGGCGCCTTTTCCAAGGCCACCGGGATAGTCAGGATAGAATCAGTGCTATCCGTAATATTAAAGGAATGGGAGGGAGAACTTGCAGAACTTAATGCAAAGGCCGCACGTATCGCGTATGAAAAGACGGTGGTGATGTCCCCTTGAAAATTGTTGTGAAGAACTATGAGTGGATGAAGGAAATTCCGCCAACACCACTCTCGAGGCCAGGCCCTGGATCTATGGGAATGACGGGTCGGTGGAGGGCTGAACGCCCTGTCATTAATTATGAGAAGTGCAAAAAGTGTGGCATGTGTTGGACTTATTGTCCGGAGAACGCTATAGTTTTTTCGAAGGATGAAGGACCAAGGATAAACTACAATTATTGCAAGGGCTGTCTTGTGTGTGTTGAGGAGTGCCCATATGACGCAATAAAAGTTGAGAGGGAGGTAGTAGAATGGGAGAAGTGATGATACTCACCGGGAATTATAGCGCAGCTTATGCTGCTAAAGCGGCAAGGGTACAGGTGGTTGCGGCATACCCTATAACACCTCAAACATCGATTGTCGAGAAAATAGCGGAACTTATAGAGAGGGGAGAAATGAAGTGCGAGTACGTGAGAGTAGAGTCCGAACACAGCGCAATGGCAGCATGTATCGGCGCGTCTGCAGCAGGAGCACGTGCGTTTACAGCAACTTCCGCGCATGGACTTGCCTATATGCATGAGATGCTTCACTGGGCAGCGGGGGCGAGGCTCCCTATTGTTATGGCGGTTATAAATAGAGCAATGGGGCCTCCATGGAATATATGGCCGGATCATATAGATAGTCTATCACAACGGGACACTGGCTGGATTCAATTCTACGTTGAAAGTAACCAAGAGTTCTTTGACACAATAATACAGGCGTACCGGGTTGCTGAGGATCCGGAGGTGAGAATGCCAGCAATGGTATGTGGCGATGGATTCCTTCTAAGTCATACGTACCAACCGGTTCACGTACTAAGCGAAAAGGAAGTTGAAGAGTACTTACCTCCGTATGAGCCTCCGTTTGACATCAGTGACGTGGACAATCCCGTCACTCATGGGAACATCGTTCTAGCAGAAGCCGTAGGCACACAAGTCGGATACATGGAATATAGATATCTCATGCAGGTAGGAATGCTAAAAGCTAAAGATAAAATAAAAAAGGCTGCTGATGATTTCAAGAGAATGTTCGGAAGATATCATGGAGCATTAGTAGAGGAATATAGAACAAACGATGCTGAAGTCGTAATGGTATCCATGGGAACGCTCGCGGCTCAAGCAAAGTACGTCGTTGATATGTTAAGAGAACAAGGTTACCAAGTCGGGTCGGTAAAACTCAGAGTTTACAGGCCCTTTCCATATGAGGACTTCATAAGAATCGGAAGGAGAGTAAAAGTGCTGGTAGTAGTCGATAGAAATGCGAGTTATGGATACTGCGGGATAAGTGCTGCAGATATTGCCGCAGCGCTCTACGGTGAAAAGAATCCTCCATTAATAATGAATTTCATAGTTGGAATCGGAGGAAGAGACGTTACTCCAGATATGCAGGCTGAATTATTTATGAGGGCATTTAAAGCACTTGAGGAGGAAAAAGAAGGTTTCATCTGTGAATGGGTCGGACTTAAGGGTGATTAAAAATGTCGGCACAAAGGTATCCTCTGGAAGAATACTTTTACCCAGGTAATGCGAGTTGTCCCGGTTGTGGTGCGACAATGGCGCTTAGGTGGGTGTTAAAAGCCCTAGGAAAGAAGAGCATAATGGTGGTTCCAGCGTGTTGCACGTCCGTTTTCATGGGACTCTATCCTAAGAGCGCAATAGGAATCCCCGTTCTAAATATAGCGTTTGCTGCTGCAGCAGCGGCAGCATCAGGTATAGTTGCTGCCTTGAAGGCGAGAGGTAAGGACGCAACGGTTCTTGTATGGGCGGGTGACGGGGGTACTGTTGATATAGGCATTCAGGCTCTATCCGGAGCCGCCGAAAGGCAAACAGATTTCATTTACATATGTTATGACAATGAAGCATATATGAACACTGGCATCCAGCGAAGTGGAGCAACCCCGTACGGAGCTATAACAACAACAACTCCTATTCTCGGCAAGCGTGAACACAAAAAGAACATGCCAAGAATAATGATCGCTCATGATATACCGTATGTCGCCACGGCGACAAGTGGATACCCGCATGACCTTTTCAGAAAAGTGAAAAAAGCGAAAGAAAAACGTGGTGCGACCAGATACATACATATACTTGCCCCATGCCCCCCAGGTTGGAGATTTGATTCCAAATTAACAGTGAAAATATCACGATTGGCGGTGAGAACTGGAATGTGGGTACTATATGAAGTTGAGGACGGAAAATTCCGTTTAACAGGTCCCAGCAAGGCGTTGCTGGATCCAGAAAAAAGGCTACCTGTCGAGGAGTACCTAAAGCTGCAGGGAAGATTTTCTCACTTAACGAGAGAGGATATAGAGGAAATACAGAGATGGGTCGATAGGCAGTGGGAACTGATATCAAAAATGGTAAGTAAGGAGTAAAGCCGCTGAACTCTACTGTTTTTCAAAAAATTTTTTGAATACTAAACGTATCCATCTAACGGTATCTCTGATAGGTCGTATTTTTGACTCTTCCTCCCCATACTTGACACTAATACCAACTTCGATTATTTTGAAGCCGTATCTTTTTGCGTTTATTAATATCTCGGTCTCGGCCGCATACTTATTATCCTCAAAATCAATAAGCTTTTCTAGTGCAGTACGTTTGAAGGCACGAAATCCGCACTGCGAATCTGTTATTTTAATGCCAAATAAGAGTTTCAATATCGTTGTTGTCAGGAAGTTACTAAGTATCCTTTGAGGAGGCATTCCGCTCAGCTGTCTCTTAAGGAATCGGGAACCTATGACGATATCTGCGTCGCGGTTAAGTAATGCTTGTACAAGCTTGGGAATTTCATTCGGGTCATGTTGACCATCGCCATCTATAACCACGATAACGTCGGCTCCATGCTCGATTGCACTTTTAAACCCTGTTCTTAGTGCTGCCCCTTTACCCAGATTTCTCTGATGCCTGATGACGATAGCGCCCTCTCTTTTCGCCTCAAGGGACGTCCTATCTGTACTTCCATCATCAACGACAATTACAAGGTCGCAGTACTTTTTGGCTCCCTTAACAACATGACCTATATTTGGCTCCTCATTATATGCAGGGATTACGCATGCAACCTTCATTCTTCCACCTAATTGTCTTATTCGAGAGTATCAAATGTTAAAATCGACATTTCAGCGGGTTGTTTTGTCAAATCCCTTTTGACTGCACCAATTATGTATTCTACACCCTTCTCATACGCTAAATCCACTAAGCGCTGTGTAATTATTCCGTCAAAAACTATAGCCTTTGCGCGTTCGACCCTCCCAAGTTCTTCTAATAACTGCCCAACAGCAACTTCCGCGAGAATGTTAAAATTTTCGTCCAGAATTAACGCTTTTCCGAGATCCTTAACTTTATCGATTAACTCTAGAATCTGTCCCGGCACTTGCGGCCTCGTTATACTCTCCCTTATAACCTTTTGCATCTTCTTGATTCTTTGTTTTTCCGGCATATACTGTTCGACTGGGATCTTATTTCTCAGAGCCTTTATTATCTCTTTACGTGTCAATTCCTCAACCTCTCTGCCTGGAGGTGCCCTTGCAACATAGTCAATATCTGCAACCTGAAGCAATTCTTTGAGGATAAGTTCTCCACCTCTGTCACCGTCTACAAAAACGATAGCCGTCTTTCTTTTACATAAATCTATGATTGTTTTAGGAATATTTGTTCCCTCAACAGCGATCACGTTCTTAAATCCGTGTTTTAAAAGATTTATAACATCAGCTCTTCCTTCAACAATTATTATCGTATCGGATTCCTCGATGCCCGGTCCCGCTGGCAACTCGTCGGGACCGTACTTTATCAACTCAGCACTTCTGATAGCATCCAGTACCTGCTCTATAATTTCCTTTGTTTCAGGCAAGCTTGACTCCCAATTTTTTAATATCTCAACAGCCCTTTGTACAATCTTCTTTCTCTTCTCTTCGCGGACGTCCTCTATTTTTTCCAGGGAGACTCTTGCTGTACATGGCCCTACTCTGTCTATTGTTTCGAGAGCTGCTGCAAGAATTGCGGTCTCAACTCTATCAAGGCATGAAGGCATTATTATCACACCAGATGTTTTACCGCCCTTAGTTTCTAACTCTACTTTTATTCTTCCAATTCTCCCCGTTCTCTGAAGTTCCCTAAGGTCGAGGTCCTCACCAAGTAATCCTTCGGTCTGGCCGAAAATTGCACCTATAACATCAGACTTCTCAACAACCCCATCTACTTCAAACCTTGCCCTTATAACGTATTTTGTTGTTTCAAAATTTTCTTTATTCATCGTATCGCCTCCGGGAATTTCTCTCGATAAATTCGAGGAGATAAGTCAACTCCTCAATTCCCTTTATGCGCCCTCCGACGATTTTTCTGAGTTCATACCTGAACTCATTAATTGGAACAATACCATACGATCTGAGGAGGTCATCAAGCATACTTGCAAGCAGGTCACCCTTCCTATCCAGATCAGTTAGTATTATGACGGAAGAAGGTATTCGTCCTGAGGATATCATCGAATCCACCACTTTCAATGGACCTTGACCAGCGACTTTAATTATCTGGCCACAAATACCAATACTTCGCAGAGCATCCTCATCGCGTTTTCCTTCCACGATTATTGGTATTCCCTTTTCAGAGGACTCTCTAAGGGCATCAAACAACTTCAGCAATTTTTCGTCATCTATTATCTTTGCCATCCTGCTTACCTCTATTTGTACATTTTTGTTGAAACAATTGTTTTATGACACATATCTCGTAACTACTTTCTATCATTTTATTTTTGCATCTATCACAACATGTACAAGCTTGGGCCCATACTCCTTCACTATACGCTTGTGTATTACTTTTACGAGTCTCCTTCTAGATCTTTCTGCGGCATCCTTTATATCGGAAATCGCCATCTCAATAGCGTCCTCCGAATTATAAACGTTATGAAAGTGTATGATTCCTCCTTTATCCCTCAAAGCCACAAGCGCGGCATCCAAGTATCTGTTTGTGTACTCAATGAACCCCATTATTATCCTATCGGCACGTCCTTTCAGGAATGCAGGAATTACCTCTCTACAATTGCCCAATATCGGGAAAATTACTTCCTCGACGTGATTGATAAATATATTTTCTACTAAGAAGCGAAACGCTGTGGGATTAATTTCTATTGCAAATATTCTCTCCGGTTTGCAATGTACCGCTATCGGTATTGAAAATTGTCCGACCCCCGCGAACATATCGACAACTACCTCATCGGAAAAAACTATATTCGCCAATCGCACGCGCTCATGCTGGTTCCCTAAGCAAAACATAAGCTTGGCGACATCAAGCTTGAACCTACATGAATTTTCAATGATAGTCGTAACGGTATTCGGGTCCCCTGCGATGACCTCAGCTATTGGCTCTCGGAAAGTTCCATGAATTTTCTCAATATTTACGACCGATCTAATCCGTGGGTCGTTCTTTAGAATAAGATCTCCAATCTCTTTCTTCAAGTGGCGGTATTTGCTTGGTATCTTAACTACAGCAATATCTCCATAAATTTTATATTTTCTCGGAATGTCTGCGGGGATGTCTTCACCAAAAATTTCCTTAAGCATTTCCCTCAATGATTTTACCTTTACACGCAACCGCTACCACCACGAAGTTGGGGTGGGTGCATGTGGCCCACATGACTAACACCCAGTGTCACTGGGCGGCATACGCCGCTCTCCACTGGGCTCTCTTGTAGTGGGCCCTTACTGCACCCACCCCTGCACCCCGCCTGTCCCGTGCCTGGGTTGACTCCGCACTCATCGGTATGCGGTGACGCACCGCGCCTCAAAAGTGCGGGAGCCCATCAAGCACGGATTTCGCGGCGGGGTGCTTATTACTTATTATTCCACACGGAATAAAAAGGTAGTCCTTCTCACACCTTTCGATTGCGACATAAACCTCCTGAATACGTCTTCAATTTTCCGTTCTCATCTATTTCTCCTAGTCTTATACGAGTAGAGGATATTGGAAGTCCATCCTCGGCAAGTACCAATGGAACCACTATTAAGGTAAGTGGTTTCATTCCCTGTTTTATTCTAATCTTGTTAATAGCGAGTGCGTTGTTTAAGGTTTCCCTAGTTACAACTAATCCGTCCATCGAGGGATCATTAATTGCGGGACCATAAGGATCGTCTAATTTAATTATATTATAATCCTTAAAGCCTCGGCTTGAGAGAAATTCCTTTACCTTTTTAACTCTCTCGTCAAATGGGGCTATCTTTTGGCACATTTTCTTGCCCTTTATCAACTTCTCGGAAGTAATACCTATTATTACTCTTTCTCCTGCAGAAAATGCCGTTAAAAGTAAAAGTTTGTGACCCTTATGCAGTTTATCAAACGTGCCCGCAACTCCGACTTTTTTGAGTTTGAACTCATCCAATGGTAATCGTCTCTCCGGGATTTAGTATTTTAACCTCAACCTCGGGGCATAATTTCTTTACATTCTCTGCGAACACGTTTGGATCTTGCTTAATTACTGGAAAGGTATTGTAATGCATGGGAATAGCAATCTTCGGCTTTATTAATTGGGTAGCGTATGCGGCCTCCAAGGGTCCCATCGTGTAGTATCCTGATATTGGAAGTAATGCTACATCCGGTCGATAGAGATCTCCTATTAACTTCATATCGTAGAATACGTCAGTATCGCCTGCGTGGTAAATTGCAACATTTCCTAACCTTATGATATAGCCAACGGGAGCGCCTCTCTCGGCACTATGGAACGCCTTTACCATTGTCACTTTAATTCCGTCTATATCGGTCGAACCACCAATATTCATTCCTATAACATTGGTGACGCCATTTTTCTCTATAAATACTCCTAAATCGTATATTGCAACCACTTTTGCACCAGTATTTTTCGCGATCTTTATGGTGTCCCCTAAATGGTCTCCATGATCGTGTGTTACGAGAATTATGTCGCACTTCCTTATATCCTCGACTTTGATCGGGCAGAGAGGATTGCCAGTTATGAAGGGATCTATAAGAATAGTTTTATCGCCATGATCTATCTTGAATGCTGCATGACCTAAGAATGTAAGTTTCACCGCCATATTTTATGCACCCTTTCCTTTCTTTTCGGATGTTAAGTATATTGCGTCTATGTAGAGATTACCGCCGCACTTATAACATTTTCCGACGTTCTTAAACACATAATCTCCCGTTAAAAATTCCCTAACGAGAACATAATTGCAATCTTGACATTTTATCACCGACAGCAGAGAAGGCATAATCTGCCTCATTTTTGCCACTCTATACATTCTAGCGAACTGAGATATTACTGGTAAAAGGATCAAGTAAATAATAAGGATCGTAAAAATCATCATAAACAGAGAAATCGAAGACTCTTGCATTGTGGCCACAAAGTTAAGAAGTAAATATATTATAACAGAGAAGACCACTAACATGAGGAGCATAATCGACAATGACATTAAAGATCTTTTCATATGGCATCACCATCAGGAAGAAAGCTTCATGAAGCCTATCCCAGCAGCATTACCAATACCAGCAAGTATGATTGCATCCCCGGGTTTTGTCGACTGGAGAATAATTCTTTTTATTCTTTTTATTACCTCATTTACACTCTCAAAAATCTCCTTTTTGAGTGGGCTAATGGCCTCCTCTAGGGACTCCTTAATTATTATTGCATCAAGAGGAATCCCATATTTTGTAGCTATTTCCTCTATCTTAAACCTGTCAACACCTATGCCACCTATTGCTGCCCCAACACCCTCAGCAACCTCACCGCTACGCTCTCCTTCAAGTTTCAATGCAGCATCGATCATAATGATCCTAGATATGTCATTTTTTCCTTTACAGTCTTCTATGATTTTAACAATTGCATCGCCTGGCTTTCCAACGAACGCTCCAGGTCCCTTTGCTCTTACAACGAAAATCTTTCGTCCCTCAAACATTACCTCGGTAACCAATGTATCTTCTACGATTTCCTTAAAGGTCACCCTACTTTCTCCGTCCTTCGCAAGATCGTACACGAATTTCGTTGCCACAAGTACACCTATACCATCTCCTATCGGTTTTCCATCTTTAAATGCCTTTAAAGCCTCAAAGTACGCCTTTGCATATCTCATCACAAGCGGTAGTTGCAACTGCAGTTGTGCAACTAGAATGTAACTCTTAGTTCTCTCGCTGAGTATCAAATAATGCCTCACAAGTCTAAATAAGTAATCTATCACAATTGTGGCCTCTAATGCGCCCTCCAGGTTTGCACGTTCATCCCTCGACGCATTTGGCGCGACTTCAGATAGAAACCTGCGGAAAACGTCCCTTCTCAGATTAATCAGATGCTCTAGCTTTTTCATGATACCAAAAGGATCTCTATCTACTGGCTCTATCATAAAGAACTCTAAGAACTCTAAGATTCTATTACTTGGATCAAACCCGGGCTTCCCTATTTCCTTTACTGCATTTATTACCAACTCTTTTCCGTTTTTCGCGAGCCTTTCCAACTTCATTAACTCCATCTTTATCTGTCTGATTCCAGCGGAAAATCTAATCTTCTCATAAAACATTGACATAAATATGGATATCATGAAGAATAACAATATCAGCCATTGTACAAATGTGCTCTCTTCCTGAACAAGTGGTTGCACAATTATCATCCTCTACGGCATCTTATCATCGCTCATGGTTATTACTTGTATCCGACACCACTTATAAAGTATTAGAAGGAGCGGTGCAACGCCGTTCCGTGGTCGGAATGGGAACGGGTGTTGCCCTCCGCACTATGGCCGCCCACCCATGTGGGTGAGCAGCTTCCCGGTTTCCCGTCCCCTCGCGGAGGACAGTACTCCCGGGAACGTGCGGAGGCTTAACTCTCACGCGGCGTTGCACCAGTAATTGCGGAAGTTGAGCCTCCATATAAACTTAACGTCTGATGCCATATTTCTTGTGTGAAGAGTCAAGCAACAAAAACCAAAATCGCTAATTATCTCAAGTGGAAGGCTTGCATATATTTACGAGAAAATCACAATTCCAAACGACATAAAGGTAAATATGATGTTTAATAGCAGTAGAATAGTACAAATACATGCAACAGTCACCCTTACGTAGTTTCTTATGTTCTTCCTGATATTAAACGCTTCAAGAATTGACGCTAAGAGTCTATCACCATCAAAGGGAGGTATGGGTAACATATTAAAGAGCGCAACACTAAAGGAAATCATGAACGTCCATAGCAAAGTTTCATAAATGTGGTAGGGAAACAGAGGAGTAAGAATGCTCTCAAGGAGGGGCACTCTGGAACTATAATAATCAAAAACGTAAACTCCAAGATAACCACGCGATGAATTCCGTGGACAAGGAGATAACCTTACAGTGAAATTCCCTCTCAGCGTACTTACCACTACAGTGTCATTAGGAGATGTTCTGGATAGAATCTTGTTAAGATCGTTAACGCCGTTTATGGGAGTATTATTTATGTGCGTTATAACATCCCCCTTCGTGATGCCAGCCTTATACGCAGGTCCATCGCTCACCAATTCTACAACGACGACTCCGGTAGGGGAGGTGTTGTAAATAGGGCTTATGATTAGGGGAAATGTCGCTATTAGAGCAAGAAAGAGAAATGCGATAACAACGTTTGATGCCGAGCCAGCGGAGAATACGTATAATCTCCTTTTAGGGCTTAGTTTTTTTACTTCCCTATCATCAAGTTCAACAAACGCCCCAAATAACACCCCAATTACTATCAATCCTGTGCTTTTTACTCTCAATCCCTCCGATCCTGCTGCGATTCCATGAGCAAGCTCGTGCGAAATTGCTGTTATTGTGATTCCAAGAAGTGCATATATCAGCGTGTAACCCGTTATTGTAATCCCAGGAATTAAAGGTGCAACGGGTGTTATAGGTCTCGACTCAAAACTTGCAACTAGGTTATCGATTAGCAAATAAACTGCGAATACCATTAAGCATAGTGAAATAACAACGCCGACGGTCCATATTTTTCTCCATACGGAAACATACTTTGTAGAAATCTTGTTTATGAAGGTATTGAGTCTTTTTGTCTTAAAGCTCAGGACGAAAGGATATACTTCAATATTATACTTACGCAGGTCTATCATTGACGAAACCATTGCGATTGTCGCCCAAAAGATGAGTATATAGATGAAAGCCTCAATCATGAAACCACCTTGACGCCAAACATGAAGAAATATCACCACCTTCATAAGTAACTTTCTGAAATGCATTCCGGTGATGATTATGGAAACGCCAGAATACGTATTAATAATTACCACAACACCCTCTAGAGAATCAGCATTGAGAATCGCCAAGGTGTTGCTAGACAGGAAATTAGTTGCATGTGTTAGCATATTAGAAAATGCTAAATCCCTCTATTGGTGGGAAGGAAAGATAGAAGAGGCAGTTGAATACGTGCTCATGATAAAAACAACAAAAAAGAAATCAAAATCTGCAATCTCTGTCATAAAGAAGGAACATCCTTATGAGGTTCCTGAAGCAATTATTCTACCGATAATCGACGGATTAGAAGACTACTTGAAGTGGATTGGTGAAGTTGTGAATGACAAGGAGGAAGCCAGTAGTATCAGGTGATACCATTGAGGTAATATACACGGACGAAAGGTGGAAACTTTTACGGGAATTAAGGGATAAGGCTGTAAAAATAATGGTGTGCCTCAAAGATAATGGTTTCGATAGTATTGTTCATGGCAGTGTTGCTAGAGGGGATGTGAATAAGGATAGCGATATTGATATATTCATACCAGTTGTGGTTCCATCCTACAAAGTGGAACTAGTTCTCTCCTCTGCCGAATATCCAATATATTCTAGGGAAATCGTGCAGGCAACTCCATGGCATAGTATAAAGGCTCATATATACATCGATGAGAAGACTTCCGTGACTTTCCCCTTGACAGAATTAAGAGAAAATGAATGGGAGTTTTACAAATTTAGCGGATGCCTGAATGTTGAAGAACTCTTAGCAGGGAAAAGAGTCCCAGGTGTGGATAAGCGACTGATGTTAATCATACCGACAGAGTATGGGCATATAGAAATGCCCGTCGTGGGGCGTGAATCGGAGGTTGCAGATATTCTTGGTGTAGACGTAAAAGTTGTTGAAGAGCGTGTGAAGATTTTACTACGAAGAGATGCAATTGGCAGAACGGGTGTTTATCTCAAAAGAGAAGTACCAAAAGATGAAACCTTTGAAAGTTATTTGAAGAAACTGGCGGATAGGGATCCTATTATTCGGAGAAGAATTTTTGAAAAGTGATCATTATGCGAGGAATAGTGAAGACTCCTGCAAACTCCTTACTAGTCGGAGAGTTGGCAAGGGGTTGCGAATTATGCATGGAAGGCGCAAAGTTAGTACTTTTCGTAACTGGAATGTGCGATAGGAGATGCTATTATTGTCCCCTCTCAGAGGAACGTCGATGGAAAGATGTTGTGTATGCAAATGAACTCTTAGTTAAAAAAGAGGACGATATTATTAAAGAGGCAAAACTAATGGACGCTCTTGGTGCTGGAATAACAGGGGGAGATCCCCTCGTTAGACCGAGAAGAACTTTAAGGTTCATAAAACTCTTAAAGAAGACCTTCGGGAAGGAGTTTCATATACACCTCTATACAAGTGGTACTCGTGTAAATCTCAGCCTTTTAAGACAATTGGAAAAAGCGGGGCTTGATGAACTGAGGTTTCACCCAGCTAAACCTTATTGGCACGTAATTTCATTGGCTACAAAGACAAAAATTACTGTCGGTGGGGAGATGCCGGCAATACCGGGTAACGAAAAGCAATTGATGGAATTCGCCAAATATCTTGAAAATGTTGGGGCTAAATTTTTAAATTTAAATGAGTTTGAATTTAGCGAAACTAATGCCGAGCAGTTGAAAAAAAGAGGTTTTCGATTGAAGGAAGGATCATTAGCGGCCGTGGAAGGAAGTGAGGAATGTGCCATTGAGATATTAAAATGGGCGGCCGAAAATTCGACAATATCTGTTCATTATTGCCCGAGCAGATTAAAAGATGCAGTGCAACTAAGGAACAGATTACTGAGAAGAGCAAGAAATGTGGCAAAGCCTTACGATGAAATCTCTGAGGACGGACTGCTAATAAAGGGGGTCATCGAGCCCAAACGACCAACATGCACAAAACTAATAAGAATTCGCCGAATTCTCATTGAGGAATTTGATATTCCCGAGGAACTTGTTGGGATAGATTTCAATAAGGGTCGTGTGGAGACCGCGTGGTGCATTGTTGAGGAACTTGCCACCGAGATAAAACGACTGATACCTAATATAAAAATAGGAATTGTCGAAGAGTATCCGACAGCAGATCGCATACTTATATCCTATAATCCTCTCTAGGTGAGTGAACCCTTGAAGATATTGGAAGCAAACTTGAAACATGGAGAAATCGTAGTAGTTCCCGAATCATTCGATGATCTCTGGCATTTATTTAACATTATAATGCCGGGTGACCTGGTTTTTGCGAAGACTGTAAGAAGCATTTCCCGACGTAACTCTATCAGGCGAAAACGTGGCGAACGAGTCGTGGTATATTTAGGTATAAAGGTGGAGGATGTCAAGTTTCACGAGTACTCTACGAGATTGAGAATAAAGGGAAAAATAGTAGAAGGACCGGAAGATTTGGTTCCGATGGGTGCATATCACACGATTAATGTCGAACCGGGAACGACTCTAAAAATTGTTAAGGACGAGTGGCCCGAGTATATGCTGAGAAGGTTAAATGAAGCGGTGAGGGCAGTACAGCGTCCCCAAGTAGTAATAGTTGCGGTAGATGAATCTGAAGCGACAATAGGAGTGATCAGTGATCGTGGGGTTACAGTTACGCACACATTGTCAAGTAATGTTAGTGGAAAAAGCTATGATGTTGAGGGATATGAGTACGAGTTGAGAAAGTTCTTTGAGAGGATAACCGAAGTTCTAAAGGAAGTTGTGGAAAGGATTGGTCATAAGGATCTACCGTTAGTAATAGTCGGTCCGGGCTTTGTAAAAGACCGTTTGAAGGAGTATATCGAGAAAAAAGGAAATATTCAAACGAAGGGAATAATAACTGACACCACGAGCAGTGCCAGTGAAAGCGCGCTCTATGAGGCCATAAAGAGAGGGGTAATTTCAAAGATACTATCAGATATGCACATACTTCAGGAATCAAAGATTATGGAAGAGTTCCTTAGAAGAATTGCGAAGAATGAGCAAAATATTGCCTATGGAATCGATGAAGTTTCCGAATGTGCAAAAATTGGTGCGATTCAAGAACTCCTAATCTCCGAAAATTTAATAAGAGCGCTCGGAACGGAAAACAGGCAAAAAATAGATGAACTTTTGAGGAATGTAGAAACTAGTAAAGGAAATATTATCATATGCTCGGAGAAAAGTCCTGTTGCTAGGCAGTTAAAGAGTTTTGGCGATGTTATTGCATTATTAAGGTATCCTGTACCGCTTATAAGAAGAGAGAACGAGGAAAATGTTGAAAATGAGTAATAAATTAAGGATTCACGTCTCGATACGTAATGCGAATTTAGATGATCTGTTTAAAATATATTTAGTAGAAAAGTCGTCATTTGATAGGCCCTACTCTCTTGATACGCTTAGATGGATTATTGCGAGCAAAAATTCTATAGTTTTAGTTGCTGAGATCGAGAGAAAAATTGTGGGGTACGTTGCCGGACTCATTAAGGGATCCGTTGGTCATATCGTATCTATAGCTGTACATCCCAATTTCAGGGGCCTAGGTATTGGAAGGAAACTGCTCTTAAGTATACTGGAAAAGTTTTCTGAGTTAAGGTTATCGAGAGCATTGTTGGAAGTTGCAGTTGATAATGATATTGCTATCTATCTCTACAAGAGTAGTGGTTTCAGAGTCTCAAGGAGACTAAGGAATTATTACGGGGATGGGCTGGACGCATTTCTCATGGTACTTGATCTAGGAGACACAACGACACTTTTAAGGTATAACAAATCAAAGAAAATAATGACACTGCAAGAAAGGTGATTTCGGAAATGAAAGTGAGGTTCTGGCTGCTCGATATCGGATATACGCTTATTTCAAATAATGTTCCTAGACTTGAGTTATGGGGAATAGACGAGTCGGGGAGGAGAGTACTAATACTGGATGAGATGTTCAGACCCTACTTTTATGTCAAATTATCTGAGGACGCAAATCCAGAAGATGTGTTTTTGAAACTCAAAAACCTGTCAAAACTCGGTAGTCCTATTCTAAAAGTTGATGTTGTGAAAAGAAAATACTTCGGAAGGGAAATTACTGTCCTAAGAGTCGTATGTAGGAACCCCAGAAGCGTACCTGAGTATAGAGAGGACGTACTAAAAATTGCTGGAGTGGAGGACTTTTTAGAGGCAGATATAAGATATTCAATGCGCTATTTGATAGATCACCAGCTGACCCCTTGTGGATGGCATGAAGTGGAGGCTATTGAGAGAGAAAACTCGGGAAATATCAAAGTTGACAAAGTATATGAAGCCTTGAGACCACCGAAACCTGTGGAAGACACAAAAATACCGGATTTAAAGGTAATGGCATTTGATATAGAGTGTTATAACCCGAGAGGTGCCCCAAATCCCGAGAAAGACCCTGTTATAATAATTTCCGTTGTCACAAACACCGGAGATAAAAGGCAATTTTTAGCGGATGACCATAACGATAAGGATATGCTTAAAGAGTTCATATCTTATGTCCAAGAGTTTGACCCGGATATAATAGTTGGTTACAATTCTAACAGATTTGACTGGCCGTATTTGATGGAGAGATGCAAGACTTTAGGAATAAAGCTCTCCGTTGGAAGAAATTTCTCCGAGCCGCATACCTCCACCTATGGGCATATATCTGTGACCGGTAGAGCAAATATAGATTTACTTGACTATGCTGAGGAGTTGTATGAGGTCAAAGTGAAAACTCTCGAGAACGTTGCAGAGTATTTGGGAGTAATGAAGAAAAGTGAACGCGTTATAATAAACAAACTTGAAATTTCAAAATACTGGGATGACCGGGAGAAGCGAAAGACGCTTCTGGAATATGCGATGGCTGATGCCGTTAGCACACTTGGAATAGCGGAAGAGATATTGTCTTTTGTCATGCAATTGTCATCAATCGTTGGACTCCCACCCGACCAAGTGCTCTCGGCCTCTGTGGGATTTAGAGTTGAGTGGCACTTGATGCGTCATGCGTATCTTGATGGTGAACTCGCTCCCAATAGAGTTGAGAGAAAGCATGTCCCATACAAAGGCGGTTTGGTTTTAAAGCCGAAGATGGGGATTCACGAAAACGTGATCGTTTACGACTTTAGCGCGTTATATCCTAATATCATGATAAACTATAACGTATCCCCCGATACGTATGTTCCCCCTGAGGAAGTGAAGGAAGGCGAGGAGTACTTCGTTGCACCAGAGGTGGGCCACAGGTTTAGGAAGCATCCTCCCGGATTATATAAGAAAGCATTAAAGAAGCTTTTAGAAGCACGAAAGGCAATAAGAGAAGAAATGAAGAGTTTGGATCCGGAAAGCCCGGAGTACCGTATTCTCAACAGCAGACAACTTGCTATAAAGGTAATAGCGAATGCAACATACGGCTATGCAGGATGGGTTGGTGCACGATGGTATATTAAGCCAGTGGCAGAAGCTACTACAGCCTGGGGGCGTGAAATAATTCGACGGACGATAAAGATAGCGAAGGATTTGGGATTAGAAGTCATCTATGGAGATACGGATAGTGTATTCATAAAGATGGACTCTAAAAAAGCAGAACTGTTCGAGCAGAAAGTTGAACAACTATTTGGACTCGATATAAAACCAGAGAAGCTTTATAAAAGAATTTTCTTCACGGAGGCGAAGAAACGCTATGCTGGGCTCTTAGAGGATGGAAGGATCGATGTGGTGGGTCTGGAGGTTGTGCGCGGGGACTGGAGTGAGATAGCAAGAGAGGTGCAAGAGAAAGTTCTCGAAATTATACTGAAAGAGAACTCACCCGTTCGTGCGGCAGAGTATGTTCGGGATGTTATAAGTAAGCTTGAGCGACGAGAGATACCTTATGAGAAATTGATAATATGGAAGACTCTGGGCAAAAAGTTGGATGAGTATAAAGTGGAGGCAGCGCATGTTGTTGCCGCCAAGAAACTACTTGAAACAACGGGGTTCTTAGAAGTTGGAGGCAAAATAGGTTTTGTTGTTGTAAAGGGCGGAGAAAAACTCGCGGAAAAGGTAATGCCGTACAACATGGCAACATACGACGATATAGACATAAACTATTACGTGGAAAAGCAAATAATACCAGCGGCTCTCAGGATCTTAAAGGCATTTGGGTATGACGAAAAGAGTTTAAAGACCAAAAAGAGGCAAGTTTCATTGTTTGAATTCATGAAGAAGTGAGCGTGATTTTATGAATGCACAGAAGGTGTCGCGTGAAAGATACGATAAACTGTTTAGGAAATTGTCGCAAGTGTGTGAGTTGGTACGTGAAAGAGGTAATGAAGGATGCATAGTGGTGTTTCATGATGATGCTGATGGTCTCGCATCTGCTGCCATCCTGTTATCATGTTTAGAGAAGCAGGGATTCCACGTTGAAAGAAAAATATGTCTCGAGAAATTCTTCCCTGAGGTCGTAAGGAAGTTAGAAGCGGAATACAAGCGAAAAGTGATATTTTATCTCGATATCGGCGCGCCTCATGTTCGTATGATATCACAATATAACGAAGGCAAGAATCTAGTGATAATTCTTGATCATCATGATACAATGGATTACGAGGATCCTTTGGTTCTTAACCTTGATCCGGAGCTTATGGGAATATCTGGAGAGAAAGAAGTATCGGGGGCCACGATCACATATTTCTTTTCTAAATTCCTAGTAAAGGAGATGTTGGAAAGTGCACACTTAGCAGTAATCGGTAGCGCCGAAATACCTGGAGTTATGCGTGGGCTGAACAGAATGGCGCTTAATGATGCGGTATCTACAGGTCGTGTTAAGGTATCAGGACATAAGACAACAGAACGTTACTTAATACAAATGAGGGGAAGGTCTTATGCTCACACGGAGTTATCAAAAAAATTGACAGTACTCGGATCCGTCGGATACTACCAGGGGGGGCCCGAATTGGGCATAAGAGCATGTATCGAGGACTTTCCACAGGAAATCTTGAAAAAGGCGAATGAACTTGAGTTGAAGAGGAAAAAAGCAAATGAACTTCTTATCACTAGGTTGAAGTCGGGAGGGCTAAGAATCTTCGGTGAAGTTCAATATTTTGACTCAAATGACGTTTTTAAGAACATGGGCACGAAGGTAATAGGAACCTTCTGTTCCTATTTGAGTTATAAACGGTGGATACATAAGGATAAGTATATCATTGGGTTTATGCTGCTAAAACCCGAAATTCCAGGATTTGGGAACTTAAATAGGGAATATCTAAAAGTATCAGCGAGAGTCCCGCCCCACCTCAAGGAAAGAATAGAAAGAGGAGAAAAACCACCACTTAGTTATCTAATAGCAGAAGCTTGCAGAAAAGTCGGAGGATTTGGTGACGGCCACGCCGTTGCGGCATCAGGCGTCATACCACCTGAATTTAAAAGGAAGTTTTTAGAGGAATTAAACTCACTAATTAAAGGTTGGCGGCATAAAAACACGCTCCTAGCGTGAGAACGGCCAGAACAACGACACCACCAACACATGATACTTCCATACAAATTACTGCCTAACGAAATACTAATAAGCCGTTCATTACAATTATAATATTGCGGCTGCGGGAAGGGCCGGGGGGCTAGCGGTCCCCTGTAACCGCAAATCCGCTGATGGCGGGGCCAGTAACCCGAGGGGCGGTCCCGACGCCCCCCAGCCGCGCTCCATCCGTGTCGATGAAGTCTCGTCCCATGGGGCCGGCGGTGGTCACCGCTCCCGTGAAGGCGGGAGCCGGATGACCTTTATCGGGGGAACCTGGCCAGGCCCGGGAGGGAGCAACCTAACCCCGAACGTTCGGCGCTCATGGGGGTGCGGGACAGAGTCCACGGGTGGAGAGAGCGGTTGAGGGGCTAGGGATCCACCCGAGGGGGCCGCAGCCGCACTAGATACATGGTGCCGGGGTCTCCTAGCCTGGTAGGGAGCGGATCCCGATAGGGGGCTTACGCCTGCTAATTATGCCACGGGTGGAAAGCCCGTGGCCCCTGAGGCCGCGCGGGTTCGAATCCCGCCCCCGGCGCCACGTGGTTCTATTATAATTAACAATCAAGTGGTCTTGACCTCATGGAAAACTTGCATGCAATAAGAGGGTTCGGGCTCCAAGAAATGTCAACAAAAATAACACAAGGGTTGTGATAATCACTTTCGTCTTCTTCTCATGTTTAAGGATTATAAGAGAGATGAGTGTGGATATCAGTGTTACAAGTACTGCGATTGGAAGGAGTAAAAATCCACCTGCGATTGCACCGTTTGTATTAATAAGAAGAGGAGGAGAAAACTTGGCAAAGGATAATAAGATTGCAATAATGAAGGCGTTTGCTGTGCTCATACTGTACGTAAGCACCTTTATCTTGAATTTTAAGGAGCTATAAAGAATTGCAAGATCGCGTTTAAATTGCATATGATAAAAGACAATAGACCTGAGATTATAGAGAAGATCTATTGCCCCTTCTGGGAGATCAAAAATTATTTTTCTTAGCATTTCAATCACGACGTTAAGAAAGTACATTTCGGCATATTGCTTGCTGTTCAACATCGCAGATTTTCTATCCTCAACAGGATTAAGTGAACAGTAATAAGGTAGAATTTTCCGAAGAATATCACCGCCAAAATTGAGCATTTTCTTCCTTTGAGATAAAATTTTGCAAATTAAAGCCTCAGGAGATAACCTCTCGTCAAAGTTGTTCAAAACAATATTTATCATATCATAGACGTTTGAAAACTCGCGAAACTCTTCTAAGGGGTTAACTCTTGGCAGTGGGCTCTCATAAGTCAGAAAGGACTTAAGACCAAAAAAACCCAAAAAGTACATTGACAAAAAGAGAAATACCAAATCTGGATATAGTAGAAGGCAAATAGAAAATAAGATGGGGAAAAAGCTAGAACAAACGAGTAAAATCGTCAACCTTGACTCTAAAGACTTAAGTAAATACATGATCTCAAATTTGAATGTAGAAAACTCTATTATCTTCTCAACTTCGAGAGTCTCCACGGAACTTCTGTGATTCTCGCTTACTATCAACGTTAATACTCTTTTCATATCCTCCGACGGGCAATATTTTAGATGATCAATTATAGCATTTTCGGGAAGTGATCCTCGCAACACCTGCTTTAATATCGACTCAAAATATTTTCTAATGGCGCGATCTTCAAATCGTGCAAACTCTCTTAAAATATCAATAATGTCCTCGTTTAGACGCTGTCCAATTCTATATCGTAAGTAGATCACTGGTGCCAATTCATTCATTATCACTCGAGTGTGATGGCCTTCTTTAAAGAAAATGTCCCTTAAGAGGTGTATTGCAATCACCGCGATAAGCAATGACACGAGTATGCAATTAAGGATCTGCAGTTTTAGCAAAAAGAGCAACAATTCAGTTGTGATGCCGAATGACAATATAAGCACCGCAAATAAGAGAAATCCATAAACCTCTATGTCAAGTCCCTTCGAGAATTTTATGTAATGTTTAAGGGCTTTGTCTCTGCTATACAGAAAGCGCTCACCAATCCTTAAAAGAGTTTTATATTGAGTTATAAAATTCAGAATTCGCATTTAAAGCCCCTCATATTCTAAATAACTCGGATCTTCTCAGCCTTTTCAAAGTGTAAACTATAGCGACGCAACATGCTGAAATGATCACTGGTCTGGCATAGTAAATTATATAGTTTATTGAAAGTCCCTCTGAAGACTTCGTTGTGCTGATGTTATGAGTAAAATTAGTTAAGTCCACTTCAAGTGAGCAATCATTCAATATGTCGGAACCATAGAATATTATTCTAATTCGGGTATACTTGTTTAAATCATCCTTTTTGATTGTAAAAACTGCCGAACCATCGTCGCTGGTCGTTAAGTTATATAGGAAAGCATTCCCGGCAAAAATGCTAATATTAGCATTAGATACGGGCCTCCCGTCTAAAATGTATAATCTAATCTTAAGGAGGATATCGCCATCATCTAGAGGCATTATTTCAACAGATATATTTGTCGGAAGTTTTTCGACGATATTTACATGGAAATAGGTCTCTGATCCGCCTAGAAGTCTCTCGATATTCCCTTCATATACTACTTTAAATATCAATTGTCCCATTGACGCACTATCCGGAATTTTATATCTAAATCTCGCAATTCCATAATTATCGGTCTTGTTACACATGATATCAGTAGTACTTGCAGATGTTATCACAACCAGCGTCTCGTTGGCCAGAGGTCTTCCTTGCGAGTCCATTAGTTTCACGGAAAAGGTTACAAGATCTCCGCGGAGGAAATAAGTCGCATTATTGTCTATCGCTACTTGCAACATCGTTCTTTCCAAAACGAGAAGTTGGACGTACTCCTTAGTCCCATTGTAGAAGTCGTTGCCACAAAACATCACCGAAATATTATAAATCCCGCAGCTCGAGGGTGATACGAAAGTAAGAGTTGTGACACCATAACTATCAGTAATTCCTGACGAGAGAACTTCTGAGGTATTTAAATTATAAGCGGTCACATTCGCAGAGGATATAGGGCATCCATTTTCATCCATCAAAGATACGATAATTGTGGTAAGATCATTTGTAAGCACGATAAATGACGCGTTTTTAACGTTCATTTTAGAAAGCCCCTTGACCTTAATGCTAACATTGGCCGAAGCGGACCGATATCTTTGAGTTCCTGGAAAGGTGACTGTAAAAACATAGAGTCCAATATTTGCACGCCTAGGTATGTTTACACAAAAGCAGAAGGCTCCAGAGGAGTCTGTCATGCAATAACAAATGTCATTACCGTATCGATCCTCCAAATATATAGGCATGTTACTGAGAGGCTTGCGGTATTCGTCTTCTAGTATCCCACAAATGGTAATGTTGTCTCCCCTATATGTGGTTAAAGCGTGTTCTTCTATCAGAATATTAGTTCTTATCTTGTCAGACCTTATTTTAACAATAACAGACACATTTGTGAAATAATTTTGAGAAGGAACGCTTATATGAAAAGTAAATTCTCCGGTGCTTGTAATTACGCCCGAATCTAAGCAAACAAGCCCGCTGTCATTAGAAAATCCTGATGAAATAACGTTTCCCTCGTTATCGAGCAAATTTACCAGAAAACCTTTAAGGGGAAGGCCATTTTCGTCCTCTAACTTGATGATGAAATATACTTTGTCTCCAGGTGCAATGTTCCTATCATAGGGGTCCCCCGTCGTATCATAAGTCTTAACATATAGGGACAGGTGCCCATGGATCTCTAAGGCAACCCTTTCCACTGATGGTGCTAGGTTTCTCTTTACATCTCCTCTAAATGTAGCATTTATGACAGTCTCTCCGAGGGGATAATTAAGAGGGATTTTCCATTCAAAAATTGCAACTCCATTGGTATCCGTGATGTTAGATCCCAAAAAAACGTTATTTGTTTCATCGAAAAATTCTATTGTCGCATTAGGCACAGGATTTCCGTTCTCGTCTTCTAAATGTGCAGTTAAAAGAACAGTATCTCCTCTATAAACGATTTGGCCCGTGGAGGTAGCACATACACATTCGCACGGAAAGGAGGTTCCTAAAAGATTGCCGAAAATAAGTTGAGCGACAAGCAGTACAGCGAGGATTGCGACCATTAGAGTTACGATGCGAGTAGTACAGTCTCTTCCCAAAATAGTGTCCTTAGTTCTACGTATTGAAGTTGCCACTACCAATAGTATCCCAAAATATTGTTCTGTCGCTACACTTTTAAGCCCCCCAATCTATGTTCCTGTGGTGGGGAACTTGTCAAGCCTGATATCGACTTTCGAGAAGATATCTCCAATAATTGTGATGGCATTATTAGTTTGCGTCATCCTAGGAATGGTTTTAATGGCACTATGGGGGCTTAGCATAAAAATAGTGGCATTTTTCCTAATGTCACTGTTTATGTTGCTTGCAACTCTTGGAGCCGCTAAGGAATCTCCTCCCTCTGAGAGGTTAGTTGTTGAATGGCTTGCGTGCTGTATAGTTGCCGCGATGGTAATTATCCTAGTAATGATATACTACTGAGGTGGTAACCTTGTCCACACAAATTATGAAGGGAGTACATCCGACAAGAATGGAACTATTGATGCTTAAGAAGAGAAGGGCATTGGCTGAGAAAGGAAGAGAATTACTGGAGGAAAAGAGAGATGCGCTCGTGATGGAGTTAAGAACACTACTTGAGGAAGTATACAGAGCAAGAAGTGAGGTCATAAACGCGTTGAAGAAAGCATTTGACGCATTAACAGAGGCAAAGATGATAATGGGAGAAGTAAAACTAATGAGCATAGCGGCATCTATACCATCCCTAATTTCTCTTGATGTCGAGATAAGAAACATCATGGGAGTGAGGGTGCCGCATTTTAAGGTTAAAGAGTTAAGGACAGAAACACAACTTCCTTATAACCTGCTTGATACATCTGTTAAACTAGATGAGGCGGCTAATACATTTAGGGAGGTCCTAAGGGCTGTAATCAAACTCGCTGAAGTCGAAGCGTCACTAAGGAGAATAGCAGAAGAAATAAAGAAAACGAAACGACGAGTAAATGCACTCAGATACATAATAATTCCTCGACTTGAAAACACAATAAGATATATAGAGTTGCACCTCGAAGAACGCGAACGTGAGGACTTCTTCCGTTTAAAGAGAATAAAGTATCTACTGGAGAAGGCGTCAGCCACCTCGCTCCCTTCTACTTCTCAATAACAGTATTGCCTCCGCAAGATTGCCTCCTGTCTCAATTAAAGCATTTCTTGCCTCCTTCTCCGAAACTCCGGCTTGTTCGGCCACTAATTGTACGTCTTCAGGAGATATTTCCAACTCCGAACCTCGTTCTTCCTCTAGTGTCGCAACCTCTTCGGTTCTAGCTTCAATTTTTTCAAACCTTCCTGTAATTTGCAGTATTCGTTGACCACTAGCCTCCATGGCGAGAACTTGAGGATCTCTAATGACGGTTTCGGAGCCATCAGAATGTTTTAATATAACTTCTCTTATGTCGCTCATTTCAACGATCTTTAATCCCATCTGCTTCATGAGTTTCCTTAACATTCGTGGGCTGATCTTCCTCGGTATCATCTCATCCACCTAAAACCGAACGTCAGGCATTGACTTTCAGCATTTTTAAACCAATCGTGTAAAATATATCTTTTGTGTAAAGGTGGATGGGATTGTCGTGCGAGATATGTGGAGCAAAAATAGTGGGAAAGAGATATGAAATCTTCGTCGAGGGGTCTAAACTCATAGTTTGCGAAAAATGTGCAAAATACGGAAGTGTAAAGCCGACACGACCTAAAAGATTGGAACCTGCTCAGCGAAACTCTCCAGTTCCTTCAGTGTCGAGACGATCAAGTACTATGGTCTCCAGAGCAAGAGGAAAATACGAAGATATTTTCCAGGAATACGAATTGGTCGAAGGTTACGGGCGTATGGTAAAGGAAGCTAGAGAAAAACTGGGTTGGACTCAAGAGGATCTGGCAAGGGAAATAATGGAGAAAGAGTCGCTTATAAAAAAGATTGAACGGGAAGAAATAATACCCCCGCCTAATGTTGTCAAAAAACTCGAACGAGTGCTTAATATAAAATTAACGGTTCCGCCCTCGGAGATTCCTGCCGATATGACGGTTACGCCCAAGTCACCACCAACATTAACTATAGGTGATGTTGTCATAGTCAGAAGGCGGAAAAAGAAATAACCTAAGTAACTCTCACAACACGTTTTCCCCTCTCACACGGAATTATCTTTATCTTCGCCCCCTCGAATTCTCTCTTAAGTTCCTTACCCATAAAGAATTCATGTAGAAACACCGCTAGCGCGGCAACTTCAGAGTGCGGCTGAAGCGTAATCGATACATTCCACTGGGCAATATCATAGACTTCTCTCGGAACTTTAGTACCACCCACCACTATCACTAGGTTTTTCTGAGCCCCACGTATCTGTTCGATGCATACATCTACTGGTATTCCATACATTGTCAAATGCACGATATCCCACCCTTGGTCAACCTTCTCCTTAAGCCAAGAGCGCCAGTTACTAACATAACCCACTTTAAATGGGCCACCCCACCTCTCAACAACATCGTTTATACTGGATATGACCTTATCGTCATAATCTCCGGAAAAATAAAATTCATCGGCACCAAAAGCCCTTGCAACAAGTCCAACATGTGTCGTTATGCGGGAATCCCTCATTTTCCGGTGGCCTAATCTTAATACGCATATTTTACGCTTTTGCATATCTTAAACCAAAAAATTATTATTAATAAGAGAATTTAAGAAACTCTCCTTATCCTTCCGGTTTTTCTTGCCCATTCTATAGTTTGTGGATCTATTCGCTTCCAGTCCTCCTCTGGTACTATGCTTATCAACTCCCACGCAAGATCCAAAGTTTCATCAAATGATCTCTCCTCAAACTCTCCTTGGTTAATGAATCTTCTTTCGAACTCATCAGCAAACTGCAAGAACTTTCTATCCCTTGGCGTAAGAGCCTCCTCGCCAACTACCTCCACCAACTCTCTTAGGTCACATCCCTCAGAATAGTTATAGTACAACTGATCTGAAACCTCTCTATGATCAAACCTTGTTAGTCCCTCCCCAATACCCTCTTTCATAAGCCGTGATAAGGAGGGTCTGGGGTCAATAGGCGGATATATTCCCTTTCTATGCAGTCCTCTGTCCAATATTAACTGCCCCTCTGTTATGTAACCAGTAAGGTCAGGAACCGGATGTGTAATGTCGTCGTGTGGCATCGTTAAAATAGGCATTTGTGTTATTGTGCCCTTTCGCCCTCTAATTCTTCCAGCTCTCTCGTAAATCGTGGCTAGGTCTGTGTACATATATCCTGGATATCCCCTCCTTCCGGGAACTTCTTCTCGTGCTGCGGATATCTCTCTCAGTGCCTCAGCATAGTTGGTCATATCTGTGAGAATTACAAGAACGTGCATATCTAACTCAAATGCCAAGTACTCTGCAGCAGTGAGCGCTATTCTTGGTGTTATAAGCCTCTCTATGGCAGGATCATTGGCAAGGTTAAGGAAGAGTACCGCATGCTCAAGTGCACCTGTTTCCTCCAGTTGCCTTCTGAAGAAGTTTGCCTCCTCTGTGGTAATACCCATCGCTGCAAACACGACTGCAAACTCCTCCTCCTTGCCTGGAACTTTAGCTTGCCTGGCTATCTGAGCCGCAATTCTATTGTGCGGCAATCCCGCACCGCTAAATAATGGCAATTTTTGCCCTCTAACGAGCGTATTCATCCCATCTATTACTGAAAGCCCGGTCTGGATGGGCTCTCTGGGGTACTCTCTTGCGTACGGATTAATAGGACTCCCATGGATATCCCAATAGTCCTCTGGTACGGGCGGAGGAGCGTGATCAAGCGGTACACCAGAACCCGAGAATATTCTTCCTAAAATGTCGGTAGATACGGGGAACTTTAGTGTCGAACCCGTGAATCTGACAGTCGTACTTTTCGTATCAAGTCCTCTAGTTCCCTCAAATACCTGAACTACCGCATATCCATGCCCCACTTCGAGGACAGTGCCTCTTCTAATTTCGCCATCTGGAGTCTCTATTTCAACAACTTCGTTATACGAAACTCCTTTGACGCGTTCGATGAACAAGAGCGGGCCTTTTAGCTGATTAACCGTTCTGTATTTAACTTTCGTATGAAGAGGTTCCGTAACCTGAGGTTCTGTCATGTATAAACCCTCATTACACATAATCCATCCGATGACAGAAGTTTTCCTTTAAAGAATTTTTCGCATCCAATAAGAGTCACTCTCTTTGTGCATGGCATTGACACTCAACGAACTCTCTGCATGTTGTCTCGTAAAACATATATGAGCAAGGAGAAGTTCACTAAGAAGATCGCTGTTAGAAATCATGAAATGGAGATATGACAAATTGTAATAGATGGTTAAGCACCGGAGACTTTGGAAATAAGTTCTTCAAATTGTTGATCGATTTCCCTTTCGACTTCATCACAAACTTTGTCAACTTCGTCGTACTTCAGTATCTTTAGTCTTGCAATTCTCTCTCTGACAGGTAACTTCAGTATCTGATCCATGGACACTCCTTTCTCTACAGCATCCTTCATTTTCTCGTAGAACTTTATTATCACCTTTAACATCCGATAGGCCTTATGTATCGGGCAATATGTATCGATCGGATGCATTGCACTCTGCTGAAGGTAATCTTCCCTTATCATCCGTGCGGCCTCAAGTATTACCCGTTCACTCTCAGGCAACGCATCTGGACCAACCAACTTGACAATCTCCTCTAATTCCGCTTCTCTCTGAAGAATCCACATTGCAGTACTTCTCAATTTGCTCCAATCAGGGCTGATATTCCGCCGATACCAATCCTCAAGATCCTCTAAATATAGCGAATAACTAGTGAGCCAATTTATTGCTGGGAAGTGTCTTCTAGATGCCAGATCTTTATCTAATCCCCAGAACACCTTAACTATTCTAAGGGTATTCACAGTAACCGGTTCAGAGAAGTCCCCTCCCGGCGGTGATACAGCTCCGCAAATCGTAACTGATCCAAGTCTCTCGGGTCGCCCTATCGTCTCAATTCTTCCCGCTCTCTCATAAAACTCGGCAAGTCTTGACGCCAGATACGCAGGATATCCCTCCTCTCCCGGCATCTCCTCAAGCCTACCCGAAATTTCTCTCAGCGCCTCCGCCCACCGACTGGTCGAGTCTGCCATGAGCGCTACATCATATCCCATATCCCGATAATATTCTGCCAGCGTAATTCCAGTGTAAATAGAAGCCTCTCTGGCAGCAACGGGCATGTTACTAGTATTTGCAATCAATATTGTTCTGTTCATTAACGGTTCTCCGGTTCTTGGGTCTTCTAATTTTGGAAAGTCTTCTAGTACCTCGGTCATTTCATTACCGCGCTCGCCACACCCTATGTAGACTATTATGTGGGCGTCAGCCCATTTTGCTAATTGATGAAGCATGACAGTCTTACCAGTCCCGAAAGCACCGGGTATTGCCGCAGTTCCTCCTTTTGCTGGTGGGAAGAACGTATCTATTATTCGTTGTCCCGTCAATAATGGCACTTGTGGAGCAAGTTTCCTCCTAATCGGTCTAGGTCTTCTGACAGGCCATCTTTGATACATCTTTATCTCTATGGCCTCTCCATCCTCGGTTCTCACTTCAGCAATCGTGTCTTCGATCGTGTAACTATCCTCAGAAGCAATCCAAGTGAGCTCTCCCCTCACATGTGGCGGCACCATTATCTTATGTGTTACTAATGTCGTTTCTGGAACCTCACCGAGTATGTCTCCACCCTCTACTTTCTCCCCCTCCTTAATTTTAGGCGTAAAGTGCCACTTTTTATCTCGTGGAAGAGGCTCAGCAACGACACCCCTTCTAATAAAATCTCCAACAGCATCCTTAATTTTTGGTAGGGGTCTTTGGATTCCGTCGAAAATTTGCCCAATAAGTCCAGGTCCCAGTTCGACGGATAATGGCGCACCTGTGGCAATTACCTTCTCTCCAGGTTTTAAACCAGCAGTCTCCTCGTACACTTGTATGAATACACGTGAACCTACAACTTTTACTACTTCGCCTATAAGCATCTCCTCTCCTACTCTACACACTTCGTACATCTGTGTACCTCGTAATCCATCGGCCTCGACGAGGGGGCCACTTATCCTGACGATTGTTCCAACCTTCTCCAACTCCGTACACCCGCCAATCTCCGACTAGCGCAAAGATCCTAAGATCATACAGGCTTTTAAGAATTATCATATAACGATCAAGTGCTCTCCCGAGTAGGCTCCTTTATCTTTATCTCGACGCCAAGCGTTGCACGAATAAGTTCCCGAATGGGGTCTGTTTTTCTGGGCAACGGCCCTTTTTTGTCAGGAATTTCTACTATTACAAGATCCGGTCTCTCCGATAGTTCTCTAATTAAAGGTCTGAGAGCCTCAGCAAATCTCTCATTTATTATTATCAGTCCGACATCAGATCTGGATGCCACCTCTTTTAGCACTTTCTCTGCTTCTTTTTCATTTGTCACGTGATAACTCAGCGAAACACCCGCTAATCTGAAGCCTATCGCCGTATCCAGATCGCCAATAACGGCGATTTCCATTTATGATCACCTCTCTATCCCAACTGCCTCTCAACGTCCTCTTGTGTCAATATTATTGAGCAGTACTGGCATCTTAACTTGAGAGGATTGTCACTTAAAACTTTAAAAAGTGGTTGGACAGGCTCCCTCTCACTATTTGTAATACAATTTGGGTTGATGCACCTGATAATATCCCTAATCTCAGGCGGAAGTCTAACACGCTCCTTATGTACAACCTTGTAATTCCTGATTATATTGATCGTCGCACGAGGGGCTATGAGAGCTATCATTGCAACCTCCTTAGAATTCAGTTCACGACCTTCTATTTTGACAATGTCTTTTTTTCCGAGTTTCTTGCTTGGGACATTCATCACAATACTTATAACGTTCCCCTCTTTGCCCGAAATCCCCAGAATCCTCAGAACTGTTAACGCGCTTCCGGCAGTTATATGATCTATAACAGTACCCTCCCTTATCTTTCGAACACGCAGTTCTTCATCGTAAGACTGTGACTTTCCGATGCTCATTGCCATCACCAGCATATGACTAAGTTATAAAACCTCCAAACTAATATTAATCCTCCGAGAGAGACGGGTGATACCGATGAATTTTAAAGGCCGTGACATCATTTCGATCAGGGACTTTACTCGTGAAGAAGTCGATTACATCCTCGATGTGGCTGAAAGAATGGAGCCTCTTGCAAAAACAGGGTGTGATCTTCTTAAGGGAAAAATTTTAGCGTTATTATTTTTCGAACCATCAACACGTACATATCTTTCATTTGATGTCGCGATGAAGAAGTTAGGTGGAAATACGATAGGATTCTCGGATCCTAGGACGAGCAGTATAGCAAAGGGGGAGAATCTCAGCGATACAATAAAAACTGTTGAAAGTTACTGCGATGCGATTGTTATACGACACCCACTAGAAGGCGCCGCAAGATTAGCCGCTGAGATTGCAAATGTTCCAGTAATAAATGCTGGTAGTGGAGCAGAAGAGCATCCTACACAGGCATTACTTGACCTTTTCACAATAAAGAAGGAAAAGGGCAGAATAGATGGATTAAATATAGCAATTATGGGAGATTTGAAATACGCGAGAACTGCACATTCCTTAGCATATGCTCTGTCATTATATAACGTAAAACTGTATTTTGTCTCACCAGAACTGCTCAGAATGCGCGAAGCGGTACTTTATGATCTTTCCCAAATGGGTGTAGAATACGAGGAACATACAAGCATAGAGGAAGTAATAGACAAGATAGATGTACTTTACGTAATAAGAATACAGCGTGAACGTTTTCCTGATCCGAGTGAGTACGAAAAGGTCCGTGGATCGTATAAGATAACTAGAAAGACTCTAGAGAAGGCGAAAAAGGGCTTAATAATAATGCACCCCCTTCCTAGAGTTGATGAAATAGGTTTCGAAGTCGACGCAACACCATATGCGGTATATTTCAAGCAACCATGGTACGGCGTTCTCGTCAGAATGGCACTGCTCGCACTGGTTATGGGAGCAATAGAGTAGGTGTGCAAAATGAAAGAAAATCTTTTTAAAAAACTGCTATCGGTTCTCTCGAGCCCAATAAGGATAGATATGATAAAAATCCTTAGTAAGAAGAGCGTGTTATCCTTTACCGAAATTATCGAACTTCTCGGGTTATCGCCGAGAGAATCGGCTGGTAAAATATCCTACCATATAAATCAACTAAAAGAGGCTCGAATTGTCGATCATGACAAGGAAAGCGGAAGATATAGGCTTACAAGGCTCGGAGAAAAGGTCGCCGAAATATTGCTAATGTTAGAAGATGCAAGCAAAGAGTTCATAGATGGGATTTTTGTAAGGACTTCTGGGTATGAAATGGAAAAGTTCGATAGAAATAAAATAACGATGTCTCTGATCAGAGAAGCCGGGATGCCGCCAAAAATGGCCGATGAGATCTCTCGTGAGGCGGAAGAACGCATACTTAAATCGAAGATAAAATATCTAACTGCACCACTAATAAGAGAATTTGTTAATGCAATATTGTTGGAAAAAGGGTTCGAAGAATACAGACATGCGCTAACACGTTTAGGGTTACCGGTATATGATGTAACACAACTTATTGAGAAGTCGAAAAGTTCTCGGAACTCTAGCCCGGTGGCTCTAAAAACAACCGCAGGCTCCTCGATATTTGAGCAGTATCTTCTCCTTAACGTCTTACCACGGGAAGTAGCTGATGCTCATCTATCCGGGGAGATCTTTATTCCATACCTCTCAGATTGGGTTCTCGCTCCCTTAAGTTTTCAGCATAATCTTCAAATTCTCCTCTCTTGGAATACTTTGAGACAGAGTCTCACGTATAAATTTCCCGATGATGTAAAGGATTTACCATTATATCTCTATACGGTGTTAAAAAGAACCGAGGAAGAAATATCACGTGCCCAAGGAATCGACTTCTTTAATGTTTTTCTAGCCCCTTTCGTCCGGAACATGAATGTTAAGGAAATCGAAGATCTGCTCTACCGTTTGTTTTTCCTTGTCCACACAAGCATGAGTAAATCGAAGAAGGTTGTTATATATTTAGAAATGAAAGTTCCGGAAGTTCTCGCCAAAAGAGAAGTACCAAATGTAGGGTTTCCAAAGATTGAAGATGGCGTATATGGAGATTACGAGACTCAAGCGTTACAAATATTTAAATCGGTATTTTCATCCTTGAAGCGGGTCTTTAGAAAGGTAGGCCCCGCTGAGAACATCATAATATCTGTGAAACTTAGAGCTAACTCTTTAAACAACGAGGAGACGGCTGTCCTCCTAAGCAACGCCTTAGAGTTCATGCTGAACTATAATTGTGATATTATCTTCACGAACTTATCACCCGAGTGGCAACAACCAAACACAAATTACTGCGTCGATGGTGAGCGCTTACACGATCCTAGCGATCCTCTAAAAACGGTAGGGACTGGCTGCGTAGGATGGGTTGCGGTAAATCTGCTAAGAGCGGCTTACGAGTCATCGGGAGATGAGTCGATGTTTTTCGAGAAAATAAAAAGCTTATTTGAGAAGTCGCTCGAAATCTTAAGTGCAAAAGTGAAATACGTAAAGGAGTTGCTTAGCAGTGGCATTCTGCGCCTCCTTGGAACAAATCTACATAGCAACGGAAAAGAGAAACGCAGGTACTTTGAATTAAATAACGCATTGCTGGGTGTTGCTCCGATAGGAATTCCAGAAGTCGTTCGTGTGTTGACAAATGAGGGTATTATTGAAAATAAAGAGTTCGTGCGTCGTCTGTTACTGGGACTAGAGGAGGTCATTAGGGAAACATCAAGCGAGATCACAGAGCGAAAACAGGAAACTGCTGAGAGCCATCTATCTAATACAAGATTGATGGTGACGACATGCGTGGAGGTGGCAAAACGTTTTGCAGAAATAGATAGAAAGCGTCAATTGTTTAAGCAGGGTTCAGGTGTGTTCTACACATATTCGACAGGTGTACTTCCGAACAACATAGGCTTCTTGGATTCGGAATATTTAAGACTCGTCTCGGAAGCACAAAGAATTTTCAAGGGAGGTTATCTGCTTCCATTAAACTTAAGGATACAATCTCTATCCGTTGAAAACTTAATTGAATGCATAAAAACAATGCTGATACACAAGATCGGCGCATTCTCCTTCACAAATAAATAATGAGATTTTTGTCATGTAATTATAATTTTTCGATATCACGCATCACGAAAGAAACATCCGTATCAGAGTATGAAACTTTAGCTTCAACAAGAATACTAAGAATAGCCTAAATCAAAGTTTACTGGTTGTTGCTGATTACAAAATAATATGTGGTTCAGATGAAGTACAGCTTTTCACCACTCAGTCTGTATCTTCTCATGAGTTCATCGCGTTTTGCGGCATTCCATGCTTTAACTCGCTGATAGTAGCCAGTTATTCTACTAAACCATTCAACATTCCTTGAGTGACAGTAGGGGCACTTGTCTAATAAGCCATAAGAGGTCTTCTTGCACTCGTTACATAAAGTGAGGTCCTTCGTATAGCTCCAATAGCCGATCATTGTTCTTGTAGCAATTTTCTCCGTCAACGAGAATAGAGCCTCCGGGTCCGGATGCGCCTCCCCTAAGAACACGTGAAAGATGTTCCCACCGGATAGTATCGGGAAGGCTTTCTGCTCTATAGCGATTTTCTTCGCCAAACTTATGGGAGCATCATACCTGACCATGAAACCGTTAGTGTAGTACACAGGCACCTCCGTTCTACCATACAACTCTAACTTTCTTTGCCAATCACTTAGATCTCCCTTTACGACCTGAATCGCTTGGTCCCTGTAATGAATCAAATCTAGAATTGCTAAACGTTGTGCAGTGGACTCGGCCGGGGTTCTTGCTATGGCGAACCTTATACCTGTTTCCTTCTCAAATTCGTCCCTAATTCTATCCATCTCAATCAGCACTCTAACACCAAACCTGACAGCATCGTTACTCTCGTGAAGTTCAAAGCCTGTATGATACTGCACGGTTTCATTCATGCCAACAAAACCTATTATTGGTACAGATTCTCTCAAATCAACAAGTGGCGGTCCTCCATTAAAGGACTGCGTGAGGAAAGGCAAATTCCCCATTTCTGCCTGCTTTAATATCAATCTCCTCTTTATGAGCAGGATCTCTTTTGCCATTTCCATAACTTCTCTCAATATCTCGAAGAACCTGTCATCATCTCCATTTGCTCTATACGCTATTCTAGGAAGATTTATCGTTACAACTTGTAATCCTCCCATGCTGAAATGCGCTCCATCCTCAAAATTAAGAATCCTCTCCACCTTCTCTGGAGGCTCCCTGAAGGAAAATGCGCAACACTGGTAGCAGTCAACACCATCTTCGTCACGATAAGGCGGAATTAAATTGTCGTAATATGTTGATCCGAACTTTGCTGAGAGCTGTACTGCAAGATCTATTACCTCGCGGGCTTCAGGATCATGGAAATATTCGGATCTCAGGCGAACTTCGGGCTTCGGAAAACTAAACTGCTTATTATACCAATCTCCTTTCATGTATTCTCTCAGAAGCGCAATTGCAAACATTCTGACTTCTTCCTCGAAGTCTCCGTACGTTAAATCTTTCCATACCTTACCTCTAAAAACAACAGGCCTATCTCTCCAAATTTTCGGAACTTTTGCCTCTATCTGGATGCTACTGAAAACTAATTGTCCACCTCTGGAAACGTATGTCTCATTTGTCTCAAATAACAGCATCTGCGCGAGTTGTGACATTCTATCCTCATCGATTCCCTCCAGATATGGTGCTATCAAGACATTAAAGTAAGCAAGTCCCTGCCCACCCGCACAATTCGTCTGTCCTGCAGCAAGCACCTTTACAGCATGCAATATTGCAACCTCAGGGTGCTTGGCCGGCCCTGCTGCCGCTGTCTGGAGTCCGCTACCATCACATCTTAAACCATAGTAATAGAAGAACCTTAGATCGTAGTCTTGACAAAATGGGCGAGTGACGAAATATTCGAGGTCATGAATGTGCAAATCTCCTCTGAGATGCGCATCTGCAAGATGTGGTGGCAATATTAATAATGCAGCTTCTTTTGTAGTCATATCTGCAATTTTCTTGTGAGATGTTTCAGGATTTGGCTGAAGATTTGCATTCTCACGCACTTCATATCCTCTATTCCACATAGTTTCCCAAACGTCATATAGCGGTCTTCCCACACGTGTCATGACGTTACGATAAACTGCAAACCTAGGATTACGTTTACTTTCCTCTAGGAGAATTATGTTAACAAGTTCTCTGATTAATGGCGCACTTACAAAGGGCAAATTCATCTCCAGCAATCTCTGCTCAGCAATCTTGGCAATCCTTTCGGCCTCTTCCCTAGTTATGGGAGGAACGCCGAAGAGTTCCTCAGCAAGTTTTGTCTCTTTCATGAGGGAACGAACTATCTTCTCTCGTTTCCACGGCTCCATTAACCCGTCGGTGGTTCTCACCAGTATTTTTCCCGATTTCTGCTTAACTGCTGAAATCCATCTCTTGACGCCATTACCGTTATTACTCATCTCCATCACCAAAAATGAACCTTAAAACTACGTCTTCTCTCAAAGAACTTCCCGAAAACATCTCCTCCGTCCTTAACACTCTTGAACCTTTGACCATCGCCGGAACGGTGTAAATATCAAGCATGATGGCATCTGTCATGTTCTCCGGATCATCGATTCTCCTCTCTCTGAATTGTATACCCTTATCTGTAAGGAACTTCTTTAGAATCTCACACTTCGGGCAATCTTTTGATGTGAATACGTCGATTGGTTTCATTTACCTCTAATCCTCCGCCACACTGCTAAATCATGCCCTATATACGCATCAGTGATGTAAATTGAAGGGTATTAACCCAATATGCAACATAGTATTGTACTCAGAATTCGAGGGTGATCCGCTTGTTTTTCATAAGTCCTATCAAAGATCATAAAGCATTGCTGGAGAAAACGAGGAAGATCAAATAACTGGAATAGTACGGCCGAACGGAATCATTATCACAAGAAAGGGATTGAAAGTGACGGGGAGTGGGAGATCACTGAAAGTATTACGGACTATCAACAATCCCGCCAATTACCTTCTCATCTAAGCAATCATTGTTATGTCGGACGATCGACGAAGTATATCAGCATTTAATTTGCCGGATACAAATGTCTTCCCTGTTTTCACATTGTTAATAATGATCATGGCGGGCGCGAAGAGCCCAGGATCTATTTTGTAAAAGTCGAATCCCGCATCCTTGAAAATCTCATAGAAGGGTCTACCATAATCCTTAGAGGCGCATGCAGGCGCCTGCTTTGCAAGGTTTTCTAGTTCCTTATCATCCCCCTCGACAAAGAGGTACGCGCAACCTCCCGCCATCAATTGATCGTTTGTTCTTCCCATCATAACAATGTCATCCGGGTGCAGAAACGCAATTGTTGAAAATCCGAATCCATACTTGATTTTTAACGGATCAAAGCCCAGAACATGAAGCCTGTGTACGCAAGTCTCAACTATTCTGCCCGAGACTTGTATAGAGCCTACTAGGCTTCTAGTCGGCATCACGAGTAGGTAAAGATCTTTCACATTAATATTACACGCCTTTGCTATACTCTCAGCAATCTGATCATTCGGCATTTTACTGGTTTCTATTATAAGCACAGCCTCATCGGCCTCATCGCTGTACTTTAATTCTTCATACATCTTTTTCGGCTTTCGTGCAAGTGCACGCGCGGGACCGCTACCCATACCGAAGAACTTTCCATCTTTATCAGTTATGCGCCATCCTGCAAATTGAGATGCTAGTGTGGAAATTGCAGGATGCATCACAGACACGTTAACACACGGTAGCACGAGATCCCCTATCATGATACTGGAAAAACTAGCGGACCCCAGTCCTCCTAAGCAGATCTCTATGACATACTTGCCAACCTCAAAACTTCCAGGAACATTTATTCCGCAGTCTATAACAGTAGCGCCATTACTCGTCTTCTGAACAGAAACTTCTAAAGTACTGGCATTATCGATCAATTCCTGAACTTTTCGCATCGCTAGTTTGTTAACACTCACCTTTGCACACATTTCTATCCCTCCAATAGGTGTTGGTTCTTTTCCTTAAGTACATATAACTCTCCTTTCCCATTATCTGCGAGATCCCCGATGAACTTTAAGAACGGGCCGCCGATCTTGTCCCCATCTATTTCAATCTCTGAAACTTCGTCATCCAATTTAAATGTCGGAAGTATTTCCTTCAATTGACCAAGTATTATTATTTTCCCGTTTGTCATTTCTCCCCCGACTCTTTCCATGCAATTACCACGTATAAGGATGAAGCCTCCATGCATATGCACACCCGTATACATTCCAGCATCTCCTTCGATTACAATCTTGCCGTTTGCCATCCAGGCGCCTATCTCATTTCCGGCACTTCCGTGTACGATTATTGTACCCTTTTGCATACCAACCCATCCTCCTCGGTATGCAGCCCCAAGGTAATTACCGGCATTTCCCTTAATTTCTATTGTTCCTCCTCGCATCTCCGCGCCGCACCAGTCATCAACACTCCCTTCAACTATTATAGTTCCTCCACGCATGCCAGAGCCCAGATGCATTCCAGCATCTCCCTTTATCACTATCTCGCCTGCGCTCATCCCCTTGCCAATCCACTTGACTCTGGCAACATTTCCATCTATTATTATTCTGACATCCTCCACCTTTTCCGAAGGAGAGCCCTCCACTTCGAAAAATTCAGAGAGCGGCACTTTTTTGTTCCCTTTCCAGATTTCAAGTTTCTTTATCTCGTCTAAAGATTTTCCTGCAAAGACATCAGGTGATATTACATCAGCCTCTAGCGGAACTTTAGGTAAACTCTTGGGGCGTAAAATTATCTCTCCCATGGAGCATCACCTACTTAGTAAAGTGGAAGTGTGATTTTCTCCTCCTTATGCAGGTAAGTGGGCTGAATCGGATAATTGTTAAGATTGACCGTATAGTAGAACATGAACTTCTCCTTAACTTCCTCGTAAATCTGTTGCAGTACATCCTCCGGTATTTGCACATCTACCCAAATGGTCTTCCCGCGAATATCCTTGACAACCTTACCGTCCTTTACAACGATTTCCCCATCTTTGATCGTGTATTTTGCCGCCGAGAATGCCTTTATAACAGCCTTGTAGTCCTTCGAAGGATCGATCTTCTTGGGGTCGATATCATATATGGCAATATCCGCATCCGCCCCTATGCCAAGATGTCCCTTCTTTTCGAGTCCGAGCACACGTGCCTGCCCTGCTCTTGTAAAAATGGCTATTTCCTCAAACGTGTACTCCCTGTCAATATCCGGAAGGGTTGTCCTTTTCTTCGCAGCGGAATGAGCTCGTTCTAGAACCTCCTCTCTAGCCTTTCTGCTCATCAACCAACTAATGATCTGTGGATAGTAAACGAAGGGACCGCCGTTCGGGTGATCCGTGGTGAGGAAGACCCTCCATGGATCCTTTATCAATAATGCAAGCTCGAGGCCAATGCACCACTGAACAGCATTAACGGCAATCTTAGGCCGATAGATATATGGCACAATACCAGCACCCGTCTCCAATTCCACGTCGGAGTTTATCCACTTGAAACGTGTTAGCTTGTGGAGTGTGTACTCGAACGGGCCATCCGCGGTCATTGTCGTCGTATCTGTAAAAATCACCTGACCTATGTCTATGCTCACATGCTCATTTTTGTTTACATAGTCGGCAATATCTGCCGCACCTGAGGCAAAATTCCTCCAACTATCTCCCGCATATGCCGAAAACTGCACATGTGTGATGTGAATTACCCTTTTCCTTCCCTCCGCAGGGGTTATGTCCTTAACGGCCTCCATGGTCTCAATTGTCGTCTCGTAATTTCCAGGAATCCCCAAGTTGTTCGTATGCAGATGGATCGTATGAGGCAAACGTAGCTCCTCATTTACACGTGCCAGTCCTCTCACTATCTCTCGGGGTGTAACCTCAAAGTAGGGAACGGGATCATCCAGTGATTTAACATTCTGCCCCCAACCCCAGCTTTCCATTCCACCAGGGTTTACTATTTTTACAGCAAAACCCTTAACCACACTTAATAGCCATGCGACAAAAATCTTTAACTTCTCGAATTCTCTATTTGCAATGTACTCCAAAACTACCCAGTTGCTGTCCATTAAGGGGAAGCATCCCTTATCAATGATGGGAATGTCATTAAGCTCCTCATGAGTGTGTCTCGTTTTCAGGGGAGGTGTTGCAGGTTCCATGACAGTTGTCCATCCCATTATTGCATATCTATATCCTTCGATGAAAGTAGACGGTATGGAGTATCCAACGCCGGAAACCGGAGTGACTCCACGTGGTACAGGGTCTTTTCTATGATCTTCCGGTCTTAGTAGTCTCCCAGCGTTCACCTTTGGTCCCGCAATGTGGGAGTGTATGTCGACGCCACCCGGCATTACTATCATATTGCTAGCATCTATGATAATATCAGCATCCTTTTCGCTGAATTCTTCAACGATTTTTCCGTTTTTCACGTATATATCCATTTTCTCGCCCGAAATTCCGTTTATCGGATCATAAACGTACCCGTTTTTTATGATAAGCGAGGTCATCATATATCACGCTCTTATGAGGTTGGGCGGTTTGGCATTACTTTATGCCTATGGCTTTTAAACGTTCACGAAGTGTCTCCATAACTGTCCGGAAGAGAGTAGTCGAAAATTTGCCCGTCAGAAAAACACTTGTAGATAAGATTTGGTGTCAAGTGGTTCAATGCGGAGACGTAAAAGCCCCGTCCATGGGATCATATTATTCGTAAAATACGTAATGTACGTATAATATTGTGCTAAAAGTTAAAATCTGGAGGGGTTAACTTCTTGCTAGTTTCTCTTAAGGTGGTACCTCATGACAACCGCTACGCTGGTCTCAGAGAGCGAGAGCGAAATACTAAAGAGCCTCTACCTGTGCCTCGAATGTGGCAGATGTTCCGGCGTATGTCCGATCAACTACTTAACGGACTTCTCCCCGCGAAGATTCGCACACGAGCTTTTCGTGACCGGTGAGGGATATTTCCTAAGAGAAGGTATTTGGAGATGTCTCACATGTGACGCCTGTTCCGTTGTATGTCGGGCGGGAATAAAGTTTAGTGAGGTCATTAGAGAGCTTAGGAAACTTCATCATGATAAATATGAAGAACATGTTGCGCATAAGTGTTTGTTCCATGTTTCAGCACGTCTAATGGCACGCCCCAATATAAGACCAAACAAAACAAAATTGTGGCTTCCAGAAGGAGTAAAAATCGCCAAAAAGGGAGATATAGCGCTATTTATCGGATGTACGCCGATATATGAACTAATGCTAGAAGAGATAGATGTCAATACAACAGTAATACCACAAAGCGCTGTTTTGATACTAAATCACTTGGGAATAACCCCTGTTGTCCTAGACGATGAGAAATGCTGTGGACATGACCTACTATGGGCTGGAGATTTCGAGACTGCACAAAAACTTGCCGAATACAATTTAAGGATCTTCAAGGATGCTGGTGTGAAGAAGATAATAGTTCCGTGTGCTGAGTGCTATAGAACGCTAAAGGTCGACTACCCGCGAATTCTAGACGGATTCGATTTCGAGATCTTACATATCTCCGAATTTCTCCTCGACGCGCTTAACAGTGGGACTCTTACATTCCCACGAGAGTTTAAACGCAAGGTCACGTATCATGACCCCTGCCGCCTAGGCAGACATATGGGGATCTATGACGCTCCCCGAGAGGTTTTAAAACATATACCCGGTATAGAACTTATCGAGATGGAAAGGTCACGAGAAAACGCCTTATGTTGCGGCACAAGCGCGTGGCTCTCATGCGACGAAATTGCGAAGGTTATAAGATCCGATAGAATTGCAGAGGCGGAGGCTACAGGGGCAAGCATTCTAGTAACTACATGTCCGAAGTGTGAGACGCACTTTTCCTGTCTTAAAAGTGAAAGGCTCCTCGAGAAACCACAGATCGCCATAGAGATCATGGACTTAACAGTTTTAGTGGCAAAGGCTCTCAATTTGATATGAATGAGGTGAGAAAGGTGGGTGAGGAACTAAAACCACATGAGTGCGTGTTAATAATAGGAGGTGGCGTGACCGGTATTCAAGCGGCCCTGGATCTTGCGGATATGGGATTTTACGTGTATCTGGTTGAGAGAACTCCCACAATAGGAGGTCACATGGCCCAACTGGACAAAACATTCCCGACTCTCGACTGCTCAATGTGTATCCTCGCTCCTAAGATGGTACAGGCGTATAGACATCCCAACATAAAGATACTCGCGTATTCCGAAGTCATATCGGTAGAGGGCGAGGCAGGAAACTTCAAGGTAAAAATCCTAAAGAAACCGCGCTATGTCGACGAAGAGAAATGTAACGGTTGCGGAATGTGTGCCCAAGTCTGTCCGGTTCACGTACCAAATGAGTTTGACCAAAGGTTGGGGATGCGCAAGGCGATATACATACCGTTTCCGCAAGCCGTTCCAACAATCTACACAATTGACATGGACCATTGTATAAAGTGCAGACTGTGTGAAAAAGCATGCGAACTGCAGGCGATAAACTTTAATCAAAAACCCGAAGAAATAGAAATATCCGTCGGCGCAATAATTGTTGCAACAGGTTTCGACCCCTTTGATCCCTCAGGCCGTCCTGAGTACGGTTATGGAAAATACCCGAATGTAATAACGAGTTTGGAACTCGAAAGACTGTTATCGGCATCTGGACCCACAGGCGGTGAGGTTGTCAGGCCGTCCGATGGGAAGCACCCCAAGAGGATAGCGTTCATACAGTGTGTTGGATCGCGTGACGAAAAAACAGGAAACATGTTCTGTAGTAGAGTTTGTTGCATGTACTCGACAAAACATACGATATTGATAAAGGACCACTGGCCGGATACCGAATGCTACATCTTCTACATGGATTTAAGAGCATATGGAAAAATGTTCGAAGAATTCTATAGAAGAGCAAGAGACGAGTATGGCACCAAATATATACGTGCAAGAGTTGCAGAAATACTCGAAAACCCCGAAAACCACAATCCAATCGTTAGATATGAGGATACCGAAACGGGCGAGATAAAGGAAATGGAAGTCGATTTGGTGGTTTTAGCGATAGGACTAGTCCCATCAGAAGGCACGAAAAAACTCGCAGAAATACTGGGAATAGAACTCGACGAATACGGTTACTTCAAGGAGGCGGACCCATTCCACATGGTAAAAACCATCAAACCTGGAATTTACATTACAGGGGTTGCGCAGGGACCTAAGGACATACCGGATAGCGTCGCTCAGGGAAGTGCTGCAGCTGGAATTGTCGCATCTCTCTTAAAAGTAGCAGCGTTAAAGCGACGTGAAAAGGTACTGCCTCCGGAAAGAGACGTGAGCGGAGAGCCTCCACGGATAGGGGTCTTCGTATGTCACTGCGGTGGTAACATAGCAAGCGTTATCGATGTTGAGGAAGTAACGCAGTATGCCGCGAAATTGCCATATGTAGTACATGCATCCCATCACACGTTCATGTGCTCTCAGGATTCTCTCACAAAGATGAAGGAAATAATACAGCAGGAAAAGTTGAATAGAGTGGTCGTGGCAGCCTGCACGCCCAGAACACATGAACCGTTGTTCCAAGAAACTTGCGAGGAGGCTGGCTTAAACCGTTACTTATTCGAATTTGCAAACATAAGAGAGCAGTGCTCATGGGTCCATATGCGCGAGCCTAAAGAAGCAACCGAAAAGGCGAAGGACCTGATAAGAATGGCCGTAGCAAAAGCAATATTGCTGAATCCCCAGAAGAGAGAAAAAGTTCCGGTAATTAAGAAGGTATTGGTAATAGGTGGCGGAGTTGCCGGAATGACGGCAGCATTAAATGTTGCAGAACAAGGATTCGAGGCGATACTCGTCGAGAAGACGGGTAAACTTGGTGGAATATTAAATGAGTTATATAAACTCTACCCGGGATTTAAAGATCCGAAGGAAATCCTAGATCCACTCATCAAGGCGATAAACGAAAATGAAAGAGTCAAAGTCATGACTTCAACAGTTGTCAAGGAAATAAAGGGATATCCCGGAAATTACACGGTGAAAGTTCAACATGATGGAAAGGAGGAAGAGTTGAACGTAGGCGCGATAATTACAGCAATAGGAGGAAAGGAATTCAAACCTTATGGTTACTACGGCTATGGAGAACTCGAAAACGTGCATACAATGCTCGAGTTTGAGAAGCTGTTGAAAGAACGCAAAATAAAGGACGGAGAAACAATAGTCATGATTCTGTGTGTAGGAGCGAGAGAGCCCGAGGGACGCACATACTGCGGAAGAATCTGCTGCATGAACGCTATAAAGAACGCAGTTATCGTAAAGTCAGAGTATAAGAATTGTGAAGTCATAATACTTTATCGAGATATTAGGATGTTCGCAAAAGGCTACGAGGAACTGTATAAGGACGCGCAGACAAAATATGGCGTTAAATTCATAAGATTCCCCGAAGACAAACCACCAGAAGTTAGAAAGTTCAACGGAAAGCTAAAGGTGCGCGTATACGACTCACTATTAAGAGAATATATCGAAATCCCAGCCGACAGGGTATGTTTGTCCACGCCAATAGTGCCAGAAGAAGACGCCTTCGAACTGGCTCAAATGCTTAAAGTCCCTAGAGATGCGAATGGCTTCTTCCTCGAGGCACATCCGAAACTCAGGCCATTGGAGTTCATGAGTGAAGGAATATACCTCTGTGGCGCAATACACTATCCAAAGAGCGCTGATGAGGCCATAGCGCAAGGACTTGGTGCGGCTGCAAAAGCAGGAATATTGCTATCAAGAGGATACGTTATTGTGGAAGGTATAACATCTGTTGTTGACGAAGACAAATGTATTGGATGTGGTAGATGTGCCGCGGTATGTCCCGCTGGCGCTATCGAAATGAAGACAATAACGAAGAAAATGAAGGGCTTCGAGATAACTATCAGAAAAGCACACGTAGTAAACGTCTTATGCATGGGCTGTGGGGCATGTGAGGCCGCATGCCCGGTCGGCGCAATAATACCGCGTCACTTCACGAATGAACAAATCCTTGCAATGGTTAATACAGCACTAAGGGGTGAGGTAATTGTCTAATTGGAAATTTCCACGGATTTTAGCTTTTTGTTGTAATTGGTGTGGATATGGCGGTGCGGACTTGGCTGGGATTAGCCGATTCCAATATCCTCCCACAATTAGAATAATTAGAGTAATGTGCAGTGGAAGAGTAGACCCGATCTTCGTGCTAAAAGCGTTCGAAAACGGCGCAGACGGCGTGCTAATATGTGGATGTCATCCTGGAGATTGCCATTACGTTGAAGGAAATCTAATAGCTGAGAGAAGGATCAAGAAATTAAAAAAACTACTTAAGGCGATAGGGATAGAGCCCGAAAGACTGAGGCTGGAATGGGTATCGGCCTCAGAGGGACTCAAATTTTCACAAGTAGTGAAGGAATTCACAGAACAGATAATAAAATTGGGGCCGCTCTTCCCAGATGAAAGTACAAGCCAACAATAATACTTTTTACTCATTTCTTACTGGACAAATTCTATCTTTATTGCCTTAGTGGGACATGCCTCTATACAAACGCCACAACCATCGCACAATTCTTCATTAACAACTTCAACCTTTCCATTTCTCACCCTGAGCGTAACCATGTCTGCACGTGCAGTTCTTTTTCCTATTGCATTTATCGGACAAGCGGTAACACAATCTCCGCATCCTATACATTTCGAATATAGTGGTACGATCTTATAAGGCATTTTCTCTCAACTCCTCTTCGGGGACTCTTGCCTTAGTGAGTAACGAGTATCTATAAAGGTATCGCACTCTTTATTATCCGATAACTAAAGTTCAATCGTAAAATTATAAATGGAAAATTCGTATCACATGCTAACTATGATGCCTGACTCTTTCACCTGATGGGATAAGTTTTAACTTCAATTTTTGTTTATAATTAATTAAAGGTGAAAAGAGAAAACGAGTGTGCTTGCAAGAATGTCGAGTGAAGAACTCAATATTAACCCAGAACTTCTATCGTTGCTCTCGGCGGTCATCCTAGACATCGGGGGTAAAGCAGCTCTCGACGTTGTTCTTGCGTTGTTGAAGAAAAAAGAAGCAACAGACGAGGAACTTGTTCAAATGCTTAAGATGAAAGCAAATGAAGTCAGAAAAATACTATACCTTCTTCATAACTACAATATTGCGATCTATAGGAGAGTGCGGGATGAAGAAACTGGATGGTATACATACTTCTGGAGGATAAACCTCGAGAACATAAAGGACCTCGTAATAAGGAGGAAACGTGAAGTCCTTAAGAAGTTAAAAGAAAGGTTAGAATATGAGCGGTCTGGGAATTATTACTACTGTCCAAATCACAATCTAAAACGATACAAATTTGAAGAGGCCATGGAGAACTACTTTGAATGTCCAGTGTGCAAGTCACCACTTGTACCCTTCGATAACTCTCAAATGATCAAGGTTCTGGAAATAATGATTAGTAAGTTAGAAAAGGACTTGGAGAGTGTAAGGAGTACGGCGGCATGGCACGCACCGAGGTAATACTACTGGAGAAGATATACGGTCCGTTTCGGGATCAGGCAATACAATCCCTTAAACATATTATTAAGAGAAAAATAGGGTCTCTTGACGCCAGGATTGTTGACGTATCTATCGCAGATAATAAAAGAAACTATGTTAAAGTAGTTATAGAGGGGGAAGACGCTGAAGTTGCTGCAAATTATCTGAGAATGGAATATCAGTCAATAAAGTCGTTTGATGAGATAAGCGAAGGAGATGTTCTAAGAGGACGAATAATAGACTCGGAAGAGTTCGGCTACGGCATCTATGTCGACATAGGAGTCGTAAAACCCGTCCCAAAAGATGCACTTCTTCCGCTTTATAAACTTAGAAAGCAACTTGTTGCTTCTGCAAAGGTTCCATTAAGACAAATCTCACAGAAGTTCGCCCTAATAGACAATTTGCCAGTTGAAATAAAAATTGTAGACATAAATAACGTTAACATGGAGATAGAAGCTGAAATTTCAGAAAATCAATTAAAGACAATAAAAAGATGGGTAAGAAGTGGATTAGAGAGAGTGATCGTGTGCGGCGCTCCCCGCCAGACGGTACGAAAGGCCATCATAAGAACAGGCCACTTAAGAGACATAATAAGAATTGAAAGGTTAGGATTACTAGAACATGCAATTGTATGCAAAAGGGGAACAACAGCGCCCGGTATCATAGCAGAAATAGGAAGTGAACTTCCAGGTGTGGTGTTAAAAGCCTTTCGCCCGATCGAAATCAAAGAATGGTTTAAAACGCTAAAATGAAGAATGGGCCCGGCGGGATTTGAACCCGCGACCTCCGCCGCGTGAAGGCGGCGTCATAGCCAGCTAGACCACGGGCCCATATCATATCCATGTACATGATTTAATCATGATCCGAGTTAAATTTTTTACGTAAGTGATTCTTACTCTTTCTGCTGTGGGTGGATAAGGAAATTGCAACATGAGCAGAATAACAAATCGTCCAATCAGCATAAACCTCGAATCATACTGATGATCACGAATTACAAACAAAACTTTTACCTGTATTAATTTAGTAGATCATCAGTACGAGTAAGTGAAGCTTAATAACAGTATTACTCAACAACAGAGCAGTCTGCAAGCTGATCTTACAATTACAAGTTACAATAATCCGGAAAGGAGGCAATGGATAATGTCCGATGAGGTGCGAATAGGAGTATATGTTTGTCACTGTGGTAAAAACATTGGAGGCATTATTGACTGTGAAGAAGTTGCAAAATTTGCATCAACGCTTCCTGGGGTTGTTGTCTCGAAACATCTCTTATATACGTGCAGTGAGGTCGGACAAAGAGAAATTCAAGAGGATATAAAGAAATATAACTTGAATCGCGTTGTGATAGCATGTTGTACCCCTCGCCTTCACGAGGAAACGTTTAGAAGATGTGTTGAGAAGGCAGGCCTTAACAAATACTTACTAGAAATAGCAAACATACGAGAGCACTGTTCATGGGTCCATCTCTGGGAACCCGAAAAGGCGACAAAAAAGGCAAAGGACCTCGTTAAGATGGCAGTTGCAAAAGCACGTTTGTTAAAGCCATTAGAGGATATAGTGGTTCCGGTGGAGAATAAGGCGTTGGTAATAGGAGGAGGAGTTGCGGGAATTCAGGCGGCATTAGATCTTGCGGATATGGGGTTTAAAGTATATCTGGTTGAGCGCGCACCCTCAATAGGAGGACGTATGGCCCAACTTGATAAAACGTTTCCAACGCTCGATTGTTCAATATGTATACTTGCACCAAAAATGGCTGAGGTGTACCACCATCCAAATGTAGAAATTTTGGCATATTCGGAAATACTGGAGATAAGTGGGTACGTCGGTAACTTTACCGTAAAGGTACTGAAAAAGCCCAGATACGTAATCGAAGATAAGTGTACTGCATGTGGAGAGTGCGCAAACGTTTGTCCGGTAATAGTTCCTAACGAGTTTGATGTCGGGCTATCACCAAGAAAAGCAATATACATACCATTCGCACAGGCAATTCCTCCCTCTTACCTCATTGATATGGATCACTGTATCAAATGTCGGCTCTGTGAGAAAGTTTGCGAGCCTAAGGCTATAGATTTCAACATGCAACCCGAAATCAAGGAGTTAAAGGTCGGCGTCATAATTGTAGCAACTGGATTTGATACCGTTAGTAAAGAGGAACTGAAGGAATGGGGATATGGTATCTACGAAAACGTGATCACAACGATGGAGTTCGAAAGACTGACTAACGCAGCAGGACCCACTGGTGGCGAACTCGTGAGACCTTCCGATGGAAAGAGACCAAAGCATGTAGTTTTCATACAATGTGTTGGAACGAGAGATAAGAGAACGGGAAGGATTTACTGCTCATACTATTGTTGCATGGAAACACTGAAAAGCGCCTTCTTAATAAAGGAGCACTGGCCGGACACCGAGATTACAGTGTTATACATGGACATAAGAGCATTTGGGAAAGGATTTGAGGAACTGTATAGAAGGGTGCGAGAGTTTGGTGTTCGGTTCATACGTGCGCACCCCAGCGAAATAAGAGAGGACAAGAAGACAAAGAACCTGCTAATAACATTCGAAGACACGCTATCTGGTAGATTAATGACAATAGAAGCAGATCTCGTGATACTATCGGTAGGTGCGGTGCCATCTGAGGGATCTAAGGAATTACTAAAAGTAACTCCCCTTCAGACAGGAGAGAGTGGCTTCTTCCTCGAGGCACATCCGAAACTCAGACCGGTAGATACAGCGACCGATGGAATATTCATATGTGGTGGTGCGGAGGGGCCGAAGGATATCAAAGACAGTGTTACGCAGGCAAGCGCGGCCGCTGCGAGAGCTGCAAGATTGCTTGTTAGCGGTCAGGTGGTAGTAGAGGGGATAACATCTTTCTTAGCACATCCAGAAGTGTGTAAATCATGTGGATTGTGCCAGAAGGTTTGCCCGTTCAACGCAATAACGATAGAGGAACTTCGAAAAACTCCGCCAACAATAACACTGGCAGCATGCAAGGGATGTGGTACATGTGTGGGCGAATGTCCCACAGGCGCACTTGATCAGAACAAGTTCACGGATGAGCAAATAATGGCACAAATAGAGGCAGCGCTAGAGGAAAATCCAGAAGAAAAGATCATTGCGTTTTGTTGCAATTGGTGCAGTTATGCAGGCGCAGATTTTGCGGGTGTCAGTAGAATACAGTATCCGCCCAATGTGAGAATAATACGTGTTATGTGCTCTGGAAGGGTTAAGCCCGAATTCATATACAGGGCTCTTGAATTGGGCGCAGGTATGGTTCTATGGTCAGGTTGCCACCCTGGGGATTGCCACTATATTTCCGGAAACCTAAACGCTCAGCGGAGGTACGAGAGACTCATAAAGCAACTAGAAAAGTTAGGAGTGGACACAAACAGAGTGAGGCTGGCCTGGTTCAGCGCTGCAGAAGGCTTACAATTCGCCCAAGCAATTAGTGAAATGGTAGAATATCTAAAGAAGATACCACGTGAGGAAATAGAGCGCACGAAGAAAGTAATATCAGAGTGGTTGAAAAAGCGAAAGAAGAGAAAAATTGCTGGTTAATTCAAGAACTCCTCGCTTTTAATTCCCTAACCCTATCTAAAATCATTTTAACAAGTTCTCTGTCTGGCAGACATCCTTCTGGTGGATCTATGACCTTCTTTAACATCAATGGTACGTGGTCCATCCTATAAGCGGTCCCATCAACCTCTATGCCAGCAATCGCAGGCGGTAGTATTACGTCGGCGAGCATAGCGGTAGGTGTCCAATGCGGATCTATAACGATGAGAGGAATTCTTGCAAGATGCTCTGTGGCCTTTCTGGGGAAGTGAGACACAGGATCTGACGCAACGATGAGTGCGGCATCACATTCCTCTCTTAAAAGTACGTCAACAGCCGAATATTCTCCAGGATTATATCGTGGATACCCACGGCTGAAATCTACCGAGAATGGGTAGCCGGTCATCCATGTTGACACGGTGTTAAAGCCCGTTACATTGTAATGACCGCGCATGGGCATCAGAACGAATTTCGTGTACCTGTTCAGATCCCTAACAAGACTTAGAGCCGCATCTATGTTTCTATGTTTGCCCTTACTCATTGTAAGACCTAAGCCGAAGAATAGTGCACCAAAGTGACAACTTTTCATTAACTCGGCAATTTTCAATATGAGGTCTCTGGGAACGCCAGAAACTTCATTTTTATCCAGATCTCCCGTCTTAATAGCATATCTTAGCGCCTGTATTAATTCATAATCTCCCCCGGGCTTGACCTGCACGAAGTAATCGGCAAGCTTTGCAGTATCTGTTCTTCTGACATCAACTACTATCAGAGTTCGTTCCTTTGCCCCTTTATCTCTAAAGAAACCACGGCAAAACATTGTATATCTGCTAAGATGCCTAGGATGTGCACTTGATGGGTTGGAGCCCCAATAAATTATCAGATCAGCACGATTCTTCACTTGTCCCAGCGTGCATCCGCTGAGACCGATTTCTTGTACGGCTATTATCGATGGCCCGTGGCATACACTCGCGGTGTTATCGATAACGGCACCTAACTCCTCAGCCAGCATAATACCAACTCTGTGCGCCTCACACTCGGTGGAGCTCCATCCGTAAAGTAGTGGTCTATTGGCATTTACCAGAATCTCTGCCGCTTTATTAATGGCCTCTTCTAAGGAAACTTCTACGAATTTTCCGTTTTTTCTTATGTAAGGTTTTCTTATTCTGTCCTCCTTCTGTGCAGAAAGAAACTTTGCGGTTCCAAGTGAGCAGGCGTTTCTCACTTCCACTATCTTTCCATTTTCAACGACAACTTCTAAATCATCACATAAACATCCACAGAAGGGACAAACAACATCCGTAACAACCTCAGGCATATTTGGACCCCTCCGTCTTCTTAACCTCCTCAACTATTTCGGTGGCCGTCGGCGGCCTTTTTCCCAAATCTTCCAACTTCTGGACGACACCCTCTACACCCTTAAAGGATGGCATTCCAATACTACTAGTATTGGGGTCTATGATTTTGTTGGCCCATGGCCCCATGGGAATGAACACTATCCCCTCATGGGGTGCATATTCCGATCTGACAGCCGTCAAAACAACCTCGCCGAATTTTGTTCTAACAAGCACAGGATCGCCTGCTATCAGATCCAGTTTTTCCATGTCAGAAGGATCCATGTAACAAACTCCACATGCCCTAGGATATTCCATTTCCATCTTTCCGCCCTCTATCGCTATTCCTTGCTCTATTGACCTACCGGTTATTATTATCACCTTCAGCTCCCGCTTCGCCATTGCACGTCTCCCCTGACTTATTTTTTACTTCGCGGGTATTTTGTTAATTTAAGAGCGCCTGAGGGACATACATCCATACATGCGGAACAATCATAGACACGCGCCAAACATAAACTTTCATTAATAACACAAGCAACCCCGTTTATAACTCTTAAGACGACATTATCGGAAAATACGGCACCACTCAACGCAACTGCAGGATCCGCTTTTCTATTGGCCGGGCAAACTGCAACACAATTTCCACAACCCATACATTTCCGATGATCGATCTCTATTTTCACCGCCATTTCCGGCACCACGCGTTATGGTACTTAAAGTCCTCATATTAATAATTTAGCTATGGCATCACTGCGGGCAAGAGCAATAAATATGTAAACACGGCACCCAAAAGGTGGCAGTGGACTCGTCTCTCCGGGCAATATCCTAAAATATATGAAACTTTAGACTATCTCGACACCGCTCACCTTCTATGCCACACGAATAGTTAAATGCTAACGCGGAGGAAAGCCAAAATGACGATCCCCATGCTTGCTCGCAAAATAGAAGAGGACAGGATGACCGTAGAACTTCGCCTTCTCAACGTTAGGGTCACATTGACCCTAAATAAGAATCTATGTGTCGGTTGTGGGATATGTGCAACCGCTTGTCCCAAGGAGGCAATCGAGCGCGGGCCAGTGGGCGCATCTAAGAGAGGTTTAACAAAATTGCCGCCCGTGATAATAAACGAACAAAAATGTTCTCTATGCGGCCTATGTGACATTTTATGCCCATTTGGTGCTCTAGAACTCAAAATAAACGGAGAGCACAAATTAATACTAAAAGAGCAGAAAGCAGTACCGGAACTTAAGTATGAAGAAGTAGAGTGCCCCAAATATGGAATTAAAGCGAAAAAATACTTTGAGGGTGAGATAAAGATAAACATCGATAAATGTCCCGGAGGATGCTCCACATGTGCCGATGTTTGTCCGACAGAAGCAATTACTATACCTAAACCATCAAAAGGTTGGGAAAAGGTTCCAAAGGTGAATGTGGACAAGGATAAGTGCATATTTTGCGGTACATGTGTCTTCGCGTGCCCTGCTGAGGGAGCAATAGAATTAAAGCGGACAAAAGTGCTATGGGAAGGGGAGCATACGGAGTTCTGGAACGAAATTGTAGAGAAGTTATTGAAACCGATAACCTCCTAACAATCTCGTATAAGTCAAAAAAGATAAGGTAATTTTTGCATTTTTTATTGTTTTGCAGGTTTCTCAAGGAGTTTTCTCTTTATGAGGATCTGTCCTGTCTTATGATGTGGCATCCTAAGTACATGATCGCCGTACTTCTCTATTTCTCTGGCTTCATCGGCAAGAAATGCGGCATATCTCATGAGTTCATGTGCGGCTGCAACTATCGGTATGTAGCGCTCTCTCTCCTTTACGACAAAACATCCCTCCACTGTCAAATCTGCTACAAATCTTGCCATCTCATACGCGGCCATGGCCTTAACACGTGCATAAGGATTCTCAAAGCCGGCAGCGTTTGTCGCAAGTTCTTTATCGATTATTATCTTCGGGAGTTCCGGCTTTTCTCCCTTCTTTATGCTCTCTATAACCTTATCGATTTCTTGGTAGACTATGTTGAACACCCCAGTGACCGCCAGTACCTTTATTATGTCTGCATTGAATATTGCCATTTCAATCGGGTCTAAGAACTCCCTACGCGCGCCGAGCATTGCATCAGCAGGAATTATTATATACCCCATGCCCTTTGCCTCGATATCCTTCACTGCCTTCTTTCCAGGGCCATCGCTTATGACTATCGTTGGGATGTTGGCGCCTGCTATTACCTCCCTTGCACGTGAGGGTCCAGGAAGTGCGGCATTCGGTGATATTATTATAACAAGGTCCGGATTGAATTGCAAGATGGCCTTTGCGGCATCTTCTGCCGCATCGGGTGCGAGTTTGGTACCACTCGTAACCACACGAACGTCGATGTCCTCCCTATCTGCTCTCTCATCTAAAAGGAGTTCAACCATGGTTGAAGTTCCGAGATTTCCGCATTTAACGACGCCCACTCTAACGACTTCTTTCATGGCACTCACCCATCTCCACGAAACGCTTTATGAAACGGAATCTTGAAATGAATAAATAGTTATCCCACACGTGAGATCGGGTAGCAGAGTGGGGTGGTTCAAAAATGAAAATAAATGGTGTCGAAATTGAAGATACATTCGCCGAAGCGTTTCAAATGTGGATGGCTAGGGTTCTAATAACAGCCGAATCTCTAGAGTGGGCATATACTGCTGCAAGAAGCGCGGTCGGCTTTGGCACTTCCGTAATCATGTGCCCAAGCGAGTGTGGCATAGACGTAGAGGTTCCATCGGAAAAAACCCCCGATGGCAGACCGGGTGTAACTATAATTATTTGCACGTCAAAAAAGAAAAGCCTTGGTGAGCAATTATTAGCTAGAATATCGCAATGCGTATTAACTGCCCCCACAACAGCTGCATTCAATGCTCTTGAAGATCCAGAAATAACATTCCCAACCGGGAGGCAAATCAGATATTTTGGAGATGGATTTGAGGAAAAAGGAGAAATAGGCGGGCGAACTGTCTGGAAGATTCCGGTAATGGAAGGAGAGTTCATAATAGAGGAGACTTTCGGAGGAAAGAAAGGAGTTGCCGGAGGAAACTTCTTAATATTATCTGAAAACCTCAAGGCAGGCCTTGAAGCAGCAAAAAGAGCTGTTGATGTAATTAGCAAAGTAGAAGGCGTTATAACACCATTCCCTGGTGGTATATGCAGAAGCGGAAGCAAAGTTGGAAGCTTGAAATATAAATTCATGCATGCATCGACAAATCACCAATATTGTCCAACTTTAAGAGAAAAAGTTACTGACAGCAAGATACCGGAGAGCGTAAACTGCGTCTACGAGATCGTGATAAATGGCCTAACCTTAGAGAGCGTTAAGGAAGCAATGGCCGTGGGAATAAGAGAGGCAGCAAAAGTTCCTGGAGTGAAGATGATATCAGCAGGAAACTACGGAGGAAAACTGGGACAATATAAAATACACCTCCATGAACTCTTCAAATGATAATTTGCGAAAATATTTTAGTACACTGTCTTTTCGCAGCAATCTAATCTTTTTCCTTGACATCTGGCATCATCACAATCGGACGAAGAAGATTTCCAGAAAAGCTATCTGAAAATTAGTACAGTGAATATTCAAACTAGGAGATTAACATATTGCAAGTTATAATAGCGAATATTTCGATTTAGACGTTGTTTATAAAGATTTTTGCATATTTACGAGCAAATATGGTACAGTTTCTCAAAAGCATTGCAATCTTTACTTATAGCGATAAGTACGAGCTTATAAAGAGATATAGAGCGTAAAAAACGAAGAGAAGCACGTTGTTATGAGGCGATAAAAATACTCATATGAAAGGTCCTCACATATGGTAATAATTTTCTCGAAAAAGGTAACACCCTCAATTCGCAATCTCGGCATAAAGATTTTAAATTTTCTGAATCTCTTAGATAGAGAACCGAAATGAACTTAAGGTGGCGGAGCATTGAGCGGAGAATCCTTGCGTCTTAAAGCAACCGAAGTGCAGACGACTATTGGCGTGATAAAGGGCCTTGAGGTCGCAATTGGCGCGGTGATAGAAGAAGAGGAAGAATGGGAACCAATGGGGCCGACACCCTTCCCCAAAGTCACGGATCTCAGATCGTGGGATATGACATTATTAAAGAGATATAAGCCCTTCTATGCACCCTTCTGTGATTTATGTTGCTTATGTACATATGGCAAATGTGATCTCACCGCAGGAAAACGTGGTGCTTGTGGCCTCGATATAGGAACTCAACAGGGTAGAATTGTGCTACTGGCGTGCCTAATCGGTCTCGCCGCCCACGCAGGTCATGCTCGACACTTATGGCACTATTTGGTGGAGAAGTTTGGTAGAAATGTCCCAGTTGACCTCGGAGGAGATATTGCAGTAGAAGCTCCCCATACAAGACTAATTTGTGGTTTTAGACCGAAAACAATAGGCGATTTCGATGTTGCACTAAAGTATGTAGAGGAACAATTGGTACAACTATTAAGTGCAACACACACTGGTCAGGAAGGAAATTACTTGGACTTTGAAAGCAAGGCCCTCCATGTTGGTATGCTTGATCATTTAGCCATGGAGATCGCAGACATAATCCAAATAGTTGCGCTTAATTTCCCGAAGGGAGACCCAGACGCCCCACTTGTAGAAATAGGTTTCGGTACTGTAGATAGGAATAAGCCGGTCATCTTGTGTATCGGCCATAATGTTGCACCTGCTGTAGAGATCGTCGATTATCTCAGGGAACACAACCTCTATGATAAGGTAGAGGTATGTGGAGTTTGCTGCACTGCGCATGACATGACACGATACTATTCCGGTGCCAAAATAATAGGTCCTCTCAGCAGACAATTAAGATATATAAGAACAGGAATCCCAGATGTCATTATAGTGGATGAGCAGTGTATTCGAGCAGATATTGTGAGAGAAGCGCAAAGAATACATGCACCGGTGGTAGCAACTAATGAGAAGAAGTGTGAAGGGTTACCAGACCGGACACATGATCCCATTGATGAAATAGTCGACGATCTTGTGAACTTTAGAGTCCCAGGAGTGTTCATAGAGGATCCACGCAAGGCGGCAGAACTCGTAGTGAAAACAGCAATAAAGATAGCACCACTTAGAAAACAATACAAAACGCTACCTAGCAAGGAGGAATTAATAGAACTCGCCAAGAAGTGTACAAACTGCAAATCTTGTAGAAGGGCATGCCCCAATGACTATCCAGTAAACGAAGCAGTTCAAGCAGCCAAGAATGGCGACCTCAGCAAGTTAGCGGAGTTGGCAGAAGTTTGTGTCGGATGTGGAAGATGTGAAAGTGCATGCCCGAGGGGTATCCCGATATTCACGCTGATGACAAAGGCCGCTGAGGCAGAGATCGAAAAGGAGAGATACAAGATACGAGCGGGTCGTGGTCCGATTAAGGACACTGAGATAAGAAATGTTGGTGCTCCTATAGTGTTAGGAGAAATTCCGGGAGTAGTCGCTTATATTGGTTGCCCCAACTATCCAGGAAGCTATAGAGAAGTTGCAGAAATGGCGGAAGAATTCCTTAGGAGAAGATATATAGTTGTAGCAAGCGGATGTGAGGCAATGGACATCGCACGCTACTTGACCGAGGAGGGCAAGGGATTATACGAGGTGTATCCTGGAGACTTCGACGCAGGTTGTCTCGTTAACGTTGGTTCATGTGTTGCAAATGCGCACATATCGGGAGCCGCAATAAAGATTGCAAGCATATTCGCACGAAGAAACCTGAGAGGAAACTACGAGGAAATTGCTGACTACATACTCAACAGAGTGGGGGCAGTTGGTGTTGCCTGGGGTGCGATGAGCCAGAAGGCAGCCTCTATCGCTACAGGTTTCAACAGACTAGGAATTCCAGCAATAGTTGGTCCTCATGGGAGCAAGTATCGTAGGGCGTATCTTGGTAGACCGGACAGAGAGGAGGACTGGTACGTGTATGACGCAAGAACGGGCGAAAAGGTGTATGCGGGTCCGGCTCCTGAGCACCTAATCTACCCTGCCGAGAGCAAGGAGGAGGCAATGGTGATGACAGCGAAGTTATGTATAAGGCCAAATGACACGACAAAAGGAAGGGCTATAAAGCTTGCCCACTATATAGACTTACACAAGAAGTTCTTCGGTGGCTTGCCCGAAGATCTGCACCTGTTCGTCAGAACGGAGGCAGATATCCCCATTACAATGAAGGATGAAGTTCTCGAGTTTCTTAAGGAGAAGGGCTGGAAACCCATGAAGATACCCGACCCGACATTACTACCAAGACTCATAAGGAGGAAGGCGAAATGAGTGCGAAACCCTGGCAGATTAGTAATATCCCGGGACCAAAAACAGCAAGTATCCTAAAATCAGGAGAAGCAGTAGCTAAAATACTGAAAAAGGCGAAGAGACCAATACTAATAGTTGGAGCTAGAATAGTCACCGAGAAAGTCGATGGAGAACCTCTTGTGAAGTACGTAGTTGAGCTTGCAAAGCTTGGAATTCCGGTGGTTGCAACGGCGCACTCAAGAAAGATACTCCTCGAACATGGCGTGAAACCCGTTGCAACAATGCCTCTTATTAACATAACAAACATGCTTAAGGATCCCGAGTGGAAAGGATTCGACGGAAATGGCGGATACACGCATGCTATATTCTTCGGCATCACCTACTACCTACAGAGTCAGATGTTATCCGCATTGAAACATTTCGCACCCAAGTTGATCACGATATCCCTCGATAAGGAGTACCAACCAAACGCAACATGGTCCTTCCCCAACCTCTCCGAAAAAGATTGGAAAGAGGCTCTTGAAAAAATGATATCCTCCCTCAAGGGGGGATGAGGTATGGGAATGTTTGAAGACATCCCGGTAGATGTCGGTCCAATATATGAAGGTGAGCGTATCAGAAAGGAACAGATGTATGTCGAGTTTGGAGGTCCTAATGTAAAGGAAAAGTTCGAACTTTGCTTGGTCAAGCCACCTGAGGAAGTAGAGGACGGAAAAGTAATAATAGTTGGCCCCGACATCAAGGACCTCGAGGAAGGGAAATCATATCCCTTTGGAATTATTGTCGAGGTCGCAGGCAAAGAGTTAGAAAAGGATCTCGAAGGTGTATTTGAGCGTAGAATTCACTACTTCTGCAACTACATTGAGGGATTCATGCATCTAAACCAACGTTACGACATTTGGCTAAGGCTAAGCAGATCATCATTTAAGAAGGGATTGAACTCCTTTAACTACATTGGAAAGGTGCTCATACGACTCTTTAAATCGGAGTTTCCAATAATTGAAAAGATACAGGTAACCTTCATAACGGATCCGGAAAAGGTCAAGGAATGGTTTGATAAGGCATTAAAGATTTATGAGGAAAGAGATGCAAGAGCATTAGCCCTTCACGATGAGGATGTGGAGGAATTTTACGGTTGTACTCTATGCCAGTCTTTTGCTCCTTCGCACGTCTGTATAATTACACCGGATAGACTATCGCTTTGCGGCTCAATATCGTGGCTTGACGCAAGGGCGGCAGCACGCATTGATCCGAAGGGTCCGAACTTCAGGGTTGAGAAGGGAGAATGTTTAGATCCTATAAGGGGAGAATATTCAGGAGCAAACGAGGCGGTCAGGGAAAAATCTCTTGGCGAAGTCGAACGGGTTTACCTTTATAGTATGTTCGGTTATCCGCACACAACATGTGGTTGTTGCGAAGCAATAGCGTTCTACATACCCGAAGTTGATGGAATAGGAATTGTTGACAGAAACTTCAAAGGGCCAACAGTAATAGGACTAACGTTCTCAGCGTTAGCAAATGAAGTTGGCGGAGGGCGTCAGGTAGAAGGTTTCGTTGGTATTTCGATAGGTTACATGAGATCTCCAAAGTTCTTCCAAGCTGACGGTGGCTGGTCTAGGGTCGTGTGGATGCCAAGTCACATAAAGGAACGTGTAAAGGACGCTATTCCGCCAGAACTTTATGATAAGATAGCAACCGAGAAGGATGCTATGACCATTGAAGAATTGAGAGAGTTCCTGAAGCAGAAGGGTCACCCTGTTGTCGAAAGATGGGCAAAGATGGAAGAAAAAGCCGAAGAAGTACCAGAAGAAGTAGAAATGGTTCCAGCGATGGTTCCAGTTGAAGGAGTGCCGGTTGCTGGCGGATTCAGAATAATATTTAAGAATGTGAAGATAACGGCTGAGAAGATGATCATCAGGAGAGAACTTCCTCCAAAGAAGAAGAAGAAAGAGTGATTCGTTATGAGCGGGGAGGAAGAAATTAGAAGACTTGGCAAAACGATACTTGAAATACTCGAGAAATTTGGAGAGTTAGAGCTGGAAAATGTCGAAATAGAGGCTGAAGAATTGGTCTTAAATATATTACCAACATTAGCAAGACCACCCGCAGCACCAGGCGTTAGCTTAGAAGAACTAACGCTGGAAACCGTACCTTTCGAAATTCCACGTGAAGAATTCCCCGGAGAAATAGTTGAAGTGCAGATAGGAGCCACAAAATCCGAGGGAGGCAGTCGCAAGAAGGTCATTAAGATAGGCGGGGAAAAGGCTCCTCCATTCTATAGATTCGATTATCCCATGAAGAACAAACCAGTAGTATCGATGGATGTATTTGATTACCCGATTAGATTGCCAAAGCCGATTAGACAACACTTCGAAGATGTGCTGGAGGATCCAATAGCTTGGGCAAAGAAGGCACTTGAGTTCGAACCGGACCTTATAACCCTTCATCTTATTAGCACAAGCCCAGAATATGGAGATAAATCTCCAAAGGAAGCAGCTAAGCTTGTTGAAGAGATATACCAGCAAATTAAGGATGTACCAATAATAATAGGTGGATCGGGTGATAATAAGAAAGATCCTTTAGTGCTAGAGGCAGCAGCGGAAGTTATTGAAGGAGAACGAACCGCATTGAGCACAGCATCGCTTGCAAATGATTACGCTAGAATTGCAAGAGCGGCTGTTGAATATGGACATAATGTGATAGCTCTTAGCTTCATAGACTTCCCAGGTGCCAAGGAACTTAATAACAGACTGATGGGCGAAGGTCTTCCGAAGGATCGAATAATCATGGATCCAACATCAGCAGCAGTCGGATATGGTTATCAGTATGCATTCAGCGTTTTCGAGAGAATACGCCTAGCAGCGCTTAAAGGCGAGGAACTTCTACAGATGCCTATAAGTGGTGGTATAACGAATGCATGGGCGGCAAGAGAAGCATGGTTATCACAGAAAAAAGCACCTGAATGGGGCCCGCCAGAATATCGTGGTCCACTCTGGGAAGCAACGACAGGGATAGGACTTATGCTTGCAGGATGTGATCTCCTAATGATGTTACACCCAGCAGCGGTAAAAATAGTGAAAACTATAAGAGACTTTCTCATCTCTGACAAAAAAGCGGAAGTGTCCATGTTCTACAATTGGGTATCAATGAAAGTATGAGGTGTACAATATGTCCGAGAGGGTGAAACCGCTTGATGTTTATAGATTGCTTCCAGGGACTAATTGTAAGGAATGTGGATATGATAGTTGTATGGCGTTTGCTTACAAATTAATACAAAGAGAAGCCAAACTTGAACAATGCAAGCCATTATTTACGGATCCTAAATATGAGAGTGCGCGAAAGAAGTTAGAAGAACTTCTAACACCACCAGTGAGGCCAGTGGTAATAGGCGTTGGGGATAATGCAGTAACAATTGGCGGAGAAGAAGTGATGTACAGACATGAATTAACATTTTATAATCCTACAGTCTTTGCGATTGACGTTCATGACGAAATGCCCGAGGATGAACTCATAGCTAGAGTGAAGAGAATTAGCGAGTTCAAGATTGAAAGGGTAGGACAAGTCTACAGGCTCGATGCAATTGCAGTACGCTGTACAAGTGGGAATCCTGCAAAATTTGCGGAATGCGTAAGGAAAGTTGTAGAGAATAGTCAACTACCATTAATACTTTGCAGTCTCGATCCAAAAGTTCTAGAAGCAGGGCTTGAAGTGGCTAAAGAGAGAAAACCATTGATTTATGCCGCAACAAAAGATAACTGGAAGGAAGTCGGTAAACTAGCACAGAAATACAATGTTCCCGTCGTGGTTTCTGCCCCTGGTGACATTTCGACGCTGAAATCCATTGTAAGAGCGTTCATGAAAGCTGGAATTAAGGAAATAGTTCTTGATCCCGGAACATTCTTTGGGGAAGGACAATTAGCAGACACTCTTGACATATTCACTATGATAAGAAGGGCGGCGATAGAGAAGGGCGACAAAGAACTCGGATGGCCACTTCTAGGAATACCAGCTGTCGTATGGGCAGGAAAAGATGGTGCGTCATTATCTGAAGCGGAAAAAATCGAACTTGCTTTCATGGAATCTATTCTCTGCTCAATGCTTATTGAGAGGTTTGCTGACATCTTAATTATACACACGCTTGATACATGGTCCCTTCTTGCACCTTTAACCCTCAGGCAGGACATTTACACCGACCCACGGATACACCCTGCGGTTGAGCCAGGACTTAAGAAGTTAGGAAATCCAAATGAATGGTCACCAGTCCTTGTGACTTGCAACTTCGCAATAACGTATCACCTTGTAAGAAACGACGTGGAAGGAAAGGCCGATGCGTGGTTACTAGTGGTAGACACAGGAGGCATCAATGTTGAGTCTGCGGTGGCAGGCGGAACCATGACTGCGGACTCAATAGCGGAGGCAATGAAGGAGGCAGGTTTAGAAAAGGTGGTTAAGCATAGGGCAATAATAATACCGGGTCTTGCGGCAAGATTGAAGGGAGAATTAGAGGATGCAACCGGATGGGACGTTCACGTAGGGCCAAGAGACTCAGCTGGAATACCTGAGTTCCTTAGAAAGTCATACTGGGTGAGAGAAGGAGTATATGGGGTCAAATCACCGAGCGAGAATGCCCCCGTTGTGCTAACTAGTAGCAATATCAAAGAGCATTATTCATTACGTGTGCCGCTTGCCGAAGCAAATGTCTCTGCATGGATTGTGGTCCTTGGTACTAAGGGTAAAACGCTGGAAGAAGCAATTAAAGACGGAGAGGTCAGCGGAGACGCAGTAGCGCAGTGTTTAGACCGCACGGGTATTGCAAATTTGGTTAAGCATAGAAAACTCATCGTTTCGGAGGACTTAAAAGATCTAGCCAGTGATATAGCGTCAAAAACCGGATGGGAAGTCGCAGTAGGACCAAAAGAGCCGGAAAAAATGGTAGATTTCGTAAAAAACTTCAAGATCTAATTTTTTTCTTACATAGTATTTTTGACAATTCTGACATCTGAACTTCTATTTTTGATTTCTGATGGATGAATAAACATGCGTTCTGTGCGGGTGTTTTTAATAAAACGCGGCGAAATAGGAGAAAGGGTTGAGGCAACAATAAAGGGGAGAGGAAAAAACGTCAAAATAGTTGGAGTGATGACAATACCGAAGGATCTCCCTCCATTTATAGACTCACCAGAGAAGTACATAAATTCTAACGATTTACAACCGGCGGATATCCTGATCGCTTACACTCTTCATCCTGACCTGACGCTTCATCTTGCAAGGCTTGCGGTGGATATGGGTATAAAAGCTATGCTAATACCGGGCGAAGATCTCACGTGGAAGAAGTTAGGATCAAGAAGGCAACTCCTAAATTTAGCAGGTACGTCTTTAAAGGTAATCGCCCCGCGGGTAATGTGTTCTCTTGAACCTCCGACCGGAAGCGAGGTAGTTGATAGATTTGCCGAAGAATTTGGTGCACCAAAATTTGTTCTGGAGGAAAGAAACGGAATAATAGTTAAGGTGGAGGTCTTAAGAGGATCTCCCTGTGGAACAACATGGTTCGTAGCACAAAGGCTTATCGGACTACCTGTCGAACAAGCGGCACAGAGGGCTGGCTTACTTGCACAGTTCAGATGTAGGGCATCAAGGGGCTGGGATATATTTGAGGGGAGTGGAGGCATTTATCTGGCAGGCGAGGTTCACATGAACGCCGTAATGAGAGCCTTAAAGCGCGGCTGACGGTTATCTTTCCATTATCAGTTTTTCTACAAATTTTACCTTTTCTATTGCCTCTTGTGCGGCCCTTGCAGCTCTTTTGAAGATCTCTTCCTTATTTGGTGGTGCAAGTTCTCCAACCACTTTCTTTATTTCGGTATAAGCAGACTCTCTATATTTTGGCATTAACGGAATCTTCTTCCCATTCTTTATCAATATACTTTCCCCAGCATTTTCGGTAACTTCGCCTATTACATCCACCTTAACGCCTGTGCTTCTAATAACGTTTATAATTTCGTCCACATTCTCGGGTGGTGCAAAAAGGAGAAGGGCATCCATGCTCACGCCTAAATAGTCGATATTTAAAGAGTCAAGCATCTCCAGAACCTTCGGGTTCATTAGTTTTCTGACTTTTTCCTCCTCAACAACTACTCCAACGCCGACTGTTTTACAAATTTCGTTTAGATCGCCTCTGAGCCCACCATTTGTCCAGTCACTCGCAGCGTGTATTTTTGTAATAATGTTTGGTCGGAAAATCGCCTCACATGCCTTTATAAACTGCAGGTTCAAGGTTTCTAAAATTACATCAAAGTTCCCAGAAAATATGGCCGTTGTTGTTATGGTACCCCCACCACTACCCTCTGTGCAAATAATCAAATCCCCGGGCCTGATGTTCTGGCGTTTTAAGAGGTAGCCTGGAACCACGGAAACCCCTATGGCTACAACACATCCCGAAATTCTAGTACCTATTACCATATCTCCTCCTATTCTTAGTGTACTTCCGCCGATTATCGGGATACCTGCAAGCTTAGAAACAGTTGTACAACCGGCAATAAAGTCGAAAAGTTTCCCGATATCGGCATCATCCGCTAAGTGTATATCTATCAATATGCCGACAGGGCGCGCCCCCTTCACATATACATCCCTAAGTGCGGCTCTCGTTGCGTGAAAGCCAGCCAAGAAGGGATACTCTGATAATCTGGAATGTATTCCATCAACTGATGCAACTATAAGTCCAGCACCACCAACATTAACGGCACCGGCATCGTCGTGTGCTCTTACATCAAGAAATGCACGCAACCCACTTGAAGAGATTATCTCCGCGATTTTCCTATGAGCAAAGAAATCTCCCTCTCCTCTACTCCCGAGTCCCTGTTGCCCGGCGGTTACTCCCGCAACTGGATAATAAATTATTCTCCTGATTTTATCGTCATCTGGTATTTTAAGACTCATCTTGACTTCTTTTACTACGGCGGCCGCTAGCCGCTCAGCGAGGTCTCTGTCGATCTTCTTGTAAAAGAGTATTTCATCGACAAGCTTTTGTAAGATCTCTTCAATGCGTCTATCCTCGGAGATCATCTTTCTGCAAATTCCCTCAAGATCCGCCATCAGCAGACACCATTTTAATATTTAGCACAAGCTTCATTCGGCGCTTGGAAATATAAGTAATGCTGGCGGGAAACTCAGACTTGTGGTGTCAATATGAAACTTACAGCCATAGGGTTAAGAAAAAATTGGATCTACGAAGCTTTAGTAGCGACCTATCACATCGATGGCACGACGCCAAACATCGCAATGATGGGAATAAGCACCCCGGATATGGAACACATCGTGATACGCCCGTATGTAACATCAGATACCTATAAAAACATTCTTCATCACCGTTGTGCTGTCATCGAGTTCATATACGAGCCAAACATCCTCTACAATGCAGTTTTCAAGGGCTGGGGAAAAGGACCCTCAGAACCCGAACTACCACCAAACTGTTTCAAACATGCTAAAGTTGTCAATGCGCCAGTATTAAAAGATAGTAAGTTTTGGATAGAGGTCAGAATGTGCAACATGTGTGGAATTTCAGGTGGCAGAGCGACAATAATATGCGAAGTTGTGCACATAGAGGGGGTATCAAGGGAAGGTGCGATTATAAGGCCTTACTGCCGCGCTGAAGGGTGCTTCGTAGAAGCGCTAGTCGCCGCTAGTAGGCTTTTGGCAGCGATCGAAGAAAAAAGACTCCGAGACTCTCTGCTACTTTTGCAGATGTTACATATATGCTACGATATCATAAAGAGGACTGCTCCAGATTCCGAGTACCTACGTCTAACGAGATCTATGATTGAGGATATTCACGAGAGGTTTAAAAGGGCAATTTAGGTTTTAGGAGTGATCATTTAGTCTAAAAAACAATAAGGAACGGAGACGTGCTGGGTCAATATGAAGGTATACGTTAAAACCCCCTGTCGTCTCCATTTTACACTCATAGATTTAAATGGCGCACTTGGCAGGATCGATGGAGGAATAGGAGTAGCACTGGAGTATCCGAATGTTATACTAGAGGTAAGTGAGCGGGATGAGGGCATAACTGTCAACGTTAAGGACGACCGAGTGATTTCCATTGCCGAAAAGATACTTCAACGTTACAAAATAGAATCCGGTGTGCATATCGAAATAAAAAGTCAAATACCCAAGCATGTTGGATTAGGTTCTACGACCCAGTTGTTGCTCGCAGTGGCAAAAGGTATAACAACATTATTCGGTATCGAAGCTTCTGTCAGAGAACTGGCAAGAATAGCTGGGCGAGGCGGCACTTCAGGGATAGGTGTTGCTGCATTTGAGGGCGGTGGCTTCATACTCGATGGGGGCCACACATTTGGTAAAGGTAAACAAAAAGAGACATATCTTCCATCTTCCGCGTCAAGAGCGCCACCTGCACCCCTTCTGGTTCGTTATGCACTTCCTGCGGATTGGATGTTCGTCGTTGCAATTCCGAATGTGGAGAGGGGAGCCCATGGGGTGAGGGAGATAGAGATATTCCAAAAGTACTGTCCGATATCTGTCGATGAAGTTAGAATCTTATCTCATATAATACTGATGAAAATTCTTCCAGCAATCGTAGAAAAGGACATAGCTTCTTTCGGTGAAGGGCTCTCTATGATACAGAACGTGGGCTTCAAGAAGGTAGAGGTGAATCTGCAATCGCCACTGATTAGGGAACTCATGGACTTCATGAGAAAGAAGGGAGCTTACGGGGCCGGGATGAGTTCGTTCGGGCCTGCTGTCTATGGTGTTATTGAAGGATACGACGAAGCAATAGAACTTATGAGAAAGACGAAGGAATTTTTAAGCAAGATCGGTGGCCAAGTCTTTGTTGCAAGAGCAAATAATACCGGCGCGGAAATCCGAGTCTTATAATTCTTGGAAGTGGAAATAATGACTAGAGTTGTGGGAATAGATCCTGGAACGGGATCTTGGGATTTAGTTGGGCTGGAAGATGGTGCCTTGATATTAGATGTGTCTATTCCGACACGCCGTGTCCTGAAGAATCCTAGGATAATAGTCGACATTCTGAAATCTCTTAAGGAAGTTGATATGGTAGTTGCTCCCAGCGGCTTTGGTCTCCCTCTTAAAAAAGTGTCTGAAATAAGTGATGCTGACATATTCTTAATGACATTGAAAAGAGAAGGCAAAGAGGAAATTGTCGGGCTTACTTCTGTAATAAAACTGCTTATAGAAGAGGAAATACCCGCTTACGTGATTCCGGGAGTAAAACATCTTCCTACAGTACCTATCCATAGGAAAGTGAATAAAATCGATATGGGCACCGCTGATAAGGTTTGCGTGGCTGCTTTGGCGATAGTGGATCAATCGGAGAACTTACAAATACCGATAGAGGAGACGAGATTCATACTTATTGAAAGTGGCACTGGCTTCAATGCAGTGCTGGCAATAGACGATGGGAGAATAATAGACGGCATCGGAGGTGCAGAAGGACATATAGGGTTAAGGGCGTGTGGAGCGCTTGACGCGGAACTCGCTTACCTCATGGGAAGTTTGTTAAAAACAACAATCTACAAGGGAGGTGCAGTGTATATAGCAGGATGCGAAAACGCAACGCCGGAAGAATTATTTAAACTTGCCGAGTATGATGAACGCGTCAGAATTGCAATAAAGGCATTAACTGAAGGGCTAATAAAGGACGTTTTTTCATTACTGGCGGTACTACAAGATCCGCGCGAAATACTGGTGTCCGGCAGGTTAGCAAGAATAAACACCTTTCTAGGAATATTACGAGAATACTTAGTAAAGATAGCCCCCGTACGGACAATTAAGGGGTTTGCACGTGTCGCTAAAGAGGCCGCGCAGGGTGCAGCCATAATTGCTGATGGTCTCAGTGGGGGCATTTACAAGAAGCTGGTTGATGTGATGAAAATTAAGGAAGCGGCGGGCACAGTTCTCGATCATATATTTTTCGACGAAATAGAGAGTTTAAGAAGCAAATTTACAAGTGGTGCTAGAATGTGAAGAGAGTTGCGTGGGGCATAACTGGTGGCGGGCAGTTCCTACTGGAAACTTTTGAGGTTTTCAGATGGGCAGTAAAAAATTTGCCAATAAAGGTGACAATTTTCATATCAAAGGCGGGAGAGGAAGTAGCGCGAATGTACGGAATATGGAACCGCCTCAGTGAGGTATCGGATGGGTCTTACTATTCGGAAATAATAAGGGAAAGCGAGCAGGGGAGTAGTTTCCCTAAGATAGGACGATTTTCTTTAAGAATGTATAATGCACTTATAGTTGCTCCTGCCACCTCCAATACTATTGCAAAAATAGTTCACGGAATCTCGGATACGTTGATCACGGCAGCTGTTTCTCAGGCAATAAAAGCAGACACTCCCGTGTACATTTTGCCCACCGACATAGGAGGCAGATACGTAGATGCAACATTACCCCTTATCGCCAATAGGGACATTTGCAGGGGATGTGAAGATTGCCCTCCACTTAAGAATTGTCCTACCGTTGCGTTAAAAGTAGTGGAGGGAAAGATCACCGTGGACTTACAACGTTGCATAGGTTGTAAAATTTGTGTTAATCTCTGTAAATACGGGGCTCTATCATTTGGCATGAAAGTGAAGACAAAGGTTAGAGATGTGGAAATCAGAAACCTGAGGAAGTTATCCAGAATGGAGGGAATAACGGTTTTGGAATCTCCGAGTAGAATATTGGAGATCTTAAAGAGTTTATAGGGGATAATAAATGAAAATTCTTCTGGTAACGGGTAGATTGGCGGCTAAGCTTCTAGAAGAAATTTCTAAAAAACTTCCGGTTAGTGCGGATGTCGAAGTATTGCCCATAGATGTCGCCGCACTCATGACACCACACTTCCTGAAGAAACATCTCAAACGACGGGGAGATTTGAAAGAATACGACCTAATTATGGTATCCGGGATGGTACGCGGAGATTTATCCGAAATTGGAAAGGAGTTAGGAGTAACTATAGTCAAGGGTCCGAGGTACGCCTCCGACATACCATTTGTGGTTTCATACCTTCTAAGGGGAAAAATAAACCTATCACCTATAGAACCAGCCGATCTACTACTAAAAACTTCTATTCTGAAGAAATATCTGGGGGAAATCGATAACAAGGAACGAGAGGTCGAAATAGATAATCTTAGGAACTTCATGATTGGTAGATCGGGAAGACGTTTGAAAGTAGGAACTGATTGCATGCCGAAGATTTTAGCAGAAGTGGATAATGTCGTAGAACGCCCGTTGGGAGAAATACTTTCGCTAGTAAAATACTATATTAAGAGCGGTGCACACATTATCGACTTAGGCGGAAGTCCTTCCGCGCCACATCCTGAGAAGATAATGGAGGTAGTAAAGGGACTTCGTAGCGAAATCGGAAGAAACCTAGTACTAAGTGTTGATAGTGTTTTTGACGAGGACATAGAAGCGGCGGTCGATGCCGGTATCGACATGGTGTTAAGTATAGGCTTAGAGAATTCGCATCTTCTGAATTCTCTTCCAGAAGATGTGGGAATAGTGATAGTTCCATCGATAGGTCAGAAGCAGGTCGAATACGTGATGAATGCTGAACAGGTGGTGAAGACCCTAATAAATCTCATAAATGACGCCCGTAAGAAGGGCTTTCGAAAAATACTCGCGGATCCCATAATATATCCACCAGTCTTTCCAGGGATAGTAAATTCCCTGCATAGAGCAATAGTCTTCAGAAAATTTGATGGTGACACACCCTTGTTATTAGGTGCAAGGAACGTTACAGATCTTATGGATGTGGATACCACTGGCGTAAACGCTCTTTTAGCGTCAATTGCGGTGGAACTAGGAGCGGGGGTTATATTGACATCCGAAGAGAGTGTTAAGAGCAGATACTCCGTACGTGAGTTATTGAAAGCTGTTAAAATGGCATTCATAGCCAAGATGAATAAAATGCCGCCGAAGGATGTGGGGCTAACATTATTACTGGCAAAGAGTAAAAGGGATCCAAAATATGAGGAAGTGTTTAAGAAGCACGAAGCGAAGGTGATAAATACGAACGAAATAAAATTACCTGGAAAAGTTGAACGTGATAAGTGCGGATACTTTAGGATATGGGTAAATCATCGCGAAAATTCAATATACGTTGCCCATTATCGACCTAATGGTGAAATTTCTTGTATTTTTTCTGGCAATAGTGCTGTAAAATTATCTGCTGCAATATTAAGTAAGGGGCTAGTTGGTACGGTTTCTCACGCTCTTTACTTGGGCAGAGAACTTGAGAAGGCAGAAATATGCTTAAAGCTTGGAAAGAGTTACGTACAAGACGTGGATGTATTCGGTGACAAGAATGACGAATGATGTTGATGTACAGGCGGAACTTCCAAAAATACCGCTAAGACTGGATAAAGTTGGAGTTTATGGAATGTTTCGGCAACTTAAGATATTGCATGGCAAAGAGGTCTCTGTGATCTCCGTGAAAATAGACGCTTTCATAGATATGCCCCCGAGCATGCGCGGTATTCACATGTCTAGAAGCGCCGACGCAATAGAGGAAATAGTCGAACGCGCGACCTTCAAACCCTACACGTCAGTCGAGGAGTTCTGTTTGGAGGCAACAAATTTGCTGTTGCGATATCACGAGTACGCATCGGTAGCTGAAGTGCGCATCAGAGGCATAACGGTGATTCCGTACAGATCAAAGATCACACAGGGCTCAATGATGCGTCCTATACGTATATGGTCGAGGGTATTGAACACTAGAAAGGGAGATCCTAAGGTTCTGACGGGAATAAGCACCTATGGACTACTGGTATGTCCATGCGGGCAATTACAAGTGAAGAAATTCGTGAAAAATCTTTTAAAAAAGCGTATCGATGAGATCGGGCTAAGTGAGGAGACATTAGAAAAGATATTGAACATAATACCAATAGCATCGCATAATCAGCGTGCAAAGGTATCTGTTGAGATAGATCGCCGATATAATGGGAAAAATATAGACTGGAGAGACCTATTGCGAATAATAGACGAATCCGTGAGTTCACAGATAGAGGACGTCCTGAAGAGAAACGATGAAGAGGTAATCATCCGGTTGGGACACTTAAACCCCATGTTTGTGGAGGATTGTGCCCGCTCAGTCCTCCTACATATAATCAAAGAATTTGACTGGTTGCCGGAAGACTCAAGGATAAGAGTCATAGTAAGAAGTTACGAAAGCATCCATAACTTTGATGTTGTGGCAAAGCGAACAAGTAAAGTTGGCGAATTACGAAGAGAGGTAAAGAATCTTGAAAACATCGATCATTGAAGGAGCATTCGTGGAAACTGTGGAAGGTTTAATATTTGACGTTAAAGGGCTCGTGCATCCACCCGATAGAGTGATTGCTTTTGTTCGATACTACCTGAATGAAAGAGGAAACCGTTTAAGATCCGACGGACGAAGATATTCCAAGTTGTATGATTTAAAGGAGAGATATGACTTCCTCCGTAGCAATTATCCCGCCTATGTCTACTTTGATTATGTTTTTGGAATGGAACTGCAAGCCGTACCTCATGACAGAATAAATATTGTCTATGAACCTAGGCAACAGCTGAGGAAACTATTATCTAAGAGGGCGGGATCGCAAGAGATCGGAAAACTAAAGGAATATGCAATTGATCTAGCCAAAATTATATCTAAGGAGGCGAATATACCGATATCTAGTATTGGGATATCTGGATCCATTTTAGTCGGGCTAGAAACCGAAGATTCGGATTTAGATCTCGTAATTTACGGAGAAAAAGAATGCAGAAAAGCGTATGAAGCATTACACCAATTGCTTGAATCCGAGAAAGACTTAAGGAGATATACATTAACAGAGCTTAAAGATCTATACGAATTTAAAAAACAAGCAATGAACGTAAGTTTCGAGGATTTCCTTCTAATGGAAAGCCGGAAGGTTTCCCAAGGAGTCTTTAAGGGAGTCGACTTCTTTGTAAGGTTCGTTAAAGAACCATCAGAGATCAACGAGACATATGGTGACAGAATTTATAGGAAGGTCGGTCGTATAACGGTCAAAGCAAAAGTCATAGATGCTTCCGATTCCATTTTCACGCCGTGTAGATATCTCGTTAAAGTTCTCAGTGTATTAGACGGTGCTGGCCTCGACGCGATAAAAGAAGTAGTGTCATTCAGGGGAAGGTTTACGGAACTCGCTAATGATAACGACATAATTATTGTTAGAGGAGATGTGGAGCGTGTTACTGATGTTAAAAATAAAACTTCTTACTATCGGATAATTCTAGGAAATAGCAGGGACGATTTTCTGATAAGGAGGTAAGCCTGTGTGTAAAAGACCGTTTAAAGATAGGGACTACATAAGGACGGTCGAAAATTTCATATTTTGCATAGTTGGGTACGAGCACCCGCCGGATAGGGTATTTGCGTATTTAAAATATGTACCAGCATCTGATGGACTGTGGTGTGACAGCAGGTCATGTTACGAGAGAAAAATTTCGTTCTATTCCGCGCGTGATGTCTGTGCAACATTTGAATTTCTTAAACAGAATTATCCGGAATATATTTACTATTGCCCTTATAACAGGATAACATTTTCAGCGGTACCTCATTCCCGTATCGAGAATTGGTACCTTCCGGAGAGAGAGTTGAGCAGGATAATAGGGCTGAAGTCTAGAGATCCTTTGCAAGAAAAATTAGTGAGATTAGTTAAACTGTTAAGCAAAGAAAGCGGAATAGATGAGAGTCGCTTCGGAGTCACGGGATCTATTCTGCTCGGGATTCATAATCCTCGAATCTCGGATATAGATCTAGTAATTTATGGGAGGAAAGAGTCCCTGCTTCTCAAGGAGGTAATCCTCGAACTTGAAAAGAAAAGGACTATCAGGAAGTTTTACGAGGAGAGGTGGTGTATCGAAAAATCGAAGTTTTTCGGCATCCCTTTAGAGGTTGCACGTGAAATTCTCAGGCGGAAATGGAATCTAGGAATTTTTGAAGGTACGAGATTTTCAGTGCATCCGGTAAAGAAAGACAGTGAAATAACGGAGAAATACGGGAAAAAGAGCATAATTCCGATGGGTCCCATAGAGATAGAAGCGTCGATATCGGACACTTCAGAATCGATGTTTAATCCCGCAGTTTACGGAATCAGTGAGGTAACTGTAATAAGGGGCCCCGTAGTAGAACCAATAAGAGAATTAGTATCGTTTGAAGGAGTATTTGCCGGAATACTCGAAGTCAACGAGCGTATTAGAGTTTATGGAAAATTAGAAAGAGTTATGCCTGAAAGAGGAGTTCCTTACTATCGAGTTGTAATAGGGTCGAGAGAATTGTCGGGAAGGGAACATTTTGCAATTCTCTGAAGTCATATCGGCATATCATGCACATCTATTTCATATTCGGCGGTAATGGCGGTAATCGTTTTCTCGATCCCGTCTATTTTCCGTATTTTCTCAAATATCAAATCAACGATCGCCTCCATGCTACTACTCTTTATTTCAACTACTATATCGAAGGGACCAAATACCCTATGAACTTCTGATACCTCTGGCATTTTAGAGATTTCTTTAATTATTTCTGTCTCTTTTCCCGGCCTCGTGTTTATCATCACGTACGCCTTAACCAAGAATACCTCCTCCATATGTTTAGAACATCATCTTTTATGTGGAATCCAAATATTTCTTTACCTCTCTATAAAATTCATCCAACATCTTCTTAACAGCGTCAGCGTCCCTCTCGCCCCTTCTATAACTTTCATACATCAGCAAAAGCTTTAGAAAATGCTCAATGAACGGCGCACGTATCAACACCATTCTCTCCTTAGTCACATCTACCTCAAAAATCACCGCCGAATTGGCGGTTTTTTCATCAAGGAAACTTCTCAACGTAAGACCTCTATCGCACATTCTTGCATAGATGATGTCTCGTGCTACCTCCTTCTCGGAACTTCCTTCCCTCACAACTACCGAAAACTCGCACATCTCTCTTTACACCCAAGCATCACTGCTACCTTAGAGTACGTAAGAAACATTTAAAGGGTTTTTGACTGGGGTTTTTCCTTACATGAGCGCCGAGGAAAATCTCCAACCGATGGAATGATAAATTTAAAGATGAGACCAGAAAAACATAACTAAATCGAACTGGGAAAATGAGGGACTATTAATGGGAAAGGTAGAAGAGTACCTTAAGGAGAGAATAGAGACCTATGGGGCAGTTCATCTCAGTTTAATAGATCCATTTGAACAAAAACCGGAGGAAGCGGGAAAGATAGCCTTAGCTGCAAGTGAAGGTGGCACTGACGCGATACTCGTCGGCGGATCCATAGGTGCACAGGGAGAACTTCTGGATCTCACCGTAAAGGCAATAAAGGAGAACTCGAATCTCCCAGTGATACTATTTCCGGGAAATGTGGGAACAATAACGAGGTACGCCGATGCAATTTATTTCATGATTCTTATGAATAGTAGGGATCCATATTTCATCACAAAGGCGCAAATTCTCGGCGCGCCTCTTGTCAAAAAGTTCGGCCTCGAGCCTATTCCCGTCGCATATATTCTCTTAGAACCCGGTGGGGCAGCTGGCTGGGTGGGTGACGCAAATTTGGTCCCTAGGGACGATCCAGAAATTGCATGCGCATGCGCACTTGCAGGAGAATTCCTAGGTGCACATATAGTCATCACAGATAGCGGATCAGGCGCCCCCTCCCCAGCACCACCTTTCCTGATAAAGGCAATAAAATCTGTACTAACCGTACCTTACTTTTATGCTGGCGGCGTGAGAACTGCCGAGCAGGCTAAAGAGATAGTTCTCGCGGGTGCGGATGGTATACAGGTCGGAACCGCAATAGAACATCTAAAGGATATGAAAGAAGTCACCGAGAAGGTTAGGAAAATGGTTACTGCCATAAGAGAAGCGGGTAAGGAGAAACTAAGAAAGGGGCGGTAAGGATGAGTGAAGATCCGGAGCAATTATTGAGAGAGGCCCAAAAATTACTTGAAGAGGAGGATTTTGGAAGAGCTGCATACCAGGAATTTCTTGCAGCAAAGGCATACGCATCCAGAAAGGAGTTCGAAAAGGCAGCCGAGATATATGAACGTGCTGCAAAGCATTTCATTAAAGTCTATGACTATGAATATTCAGCCAACTCATATATGAATGCCGCAAAACTGTATAATGCCACGAAGAATTATCAAAAAGCCAAAGAACTTTTCCTTAAGGCTGCGGAGTATTTCAAACTTCTTAGGGACGACACCAAAAGAAAGCAGTGCTTGACAAGCGCCGCAAGGTGTGCAAGTATGTTGGGCGATGAGGAAGAGGCGGAAAAATTAAGAAAAATGGCACAAACTTCTTAACATTGAGAAACTATGGCGGGAAGTGCATCAGTGTGAATATTAAAAACCATATAGTAAGCCATAGGGTAAAGTACGTAAGTATGCCCGTGGTTAAAGGAGATCCTCTTTTCTCTTCGGAAATCTTCTCCTCAACACTCTTCATAATCGCAATTATTTTTTCTGAACGCTTCTGATCTACCCCCAATTCAGTAAGTTTCCTTTTTAGCAATTCCACATGGTCTTTACTGAGTCTTCCGCTCTTGGAACTCTTAAAGACGATGTTCTTTATCTCAGACGGTACTTCCGATTTCAGAATTTTACCTATTTTTTCCAGTATTCTTTCCTCCACAGGAATCTCTTCCTCAACAATTAACTGTGAAACACAGTAAGATGCCATGTACACTAATATTCCGAGGAAAAAGCCTGCCCATGTTGCTGAAAGGGGTAGGAGCAGGCAAAGCCCTGCCGCTAGAAACGCAAATATTACTTTGATCCAAAATATTTTATCCTCAGGCGTCATGAGCATCACCGGGATTCGCCATGAAGGGGACATTCTCGGCTCTCGATGTTGCCGCGATCGTATATGAACTCAACCAAACAATAAAGATGGCTTGGGTTGATAATATTTACCAATTGACAGCGCCAACCCCGCTCTTCCTCTTTAAGCTTAGAAAAGAATCCGTTTATAACCTTCTCGTAGAACCAGGCAGACGCATCCACTTAACATCCTATATTAGAGAAAAACCATGCCATCCTCCTCCCTTCTGCATGGCATTACGAAAGTATCTACGAGGGAGTCGCCTAACAGAGATACTTCAGCACGACTTTGATAGAATAGTGTTGTTAAGATTTAGCACAAAGGCACAAGAAGATTACACGCTGGTAATAGAACTGTTTAGGGAGGGCAACGTGATTCTGGTGGGACCCGATGAAAAGATAAGAGTTGCATATCGATATAAGAGGATGAAAGATAGAAACGTTATTGTGGGAGAAAAATTCGTCCCACCGCCCTCCCGAGGACTTGACATCTTTTCCGTGACCTCGGAGGAACTCTACGTCCGTCTCAGGGAATCCAGAAAAAAGGATATTGTGCGTGCATTCATTTCAACGATTAATGTGGATCCTCATTTAATCGAAGAAGCCCTTCTTAGGTGCAATATTCCGAAAGAGGCTCCCGTAGATGCAGTTACCATTAAAAACATTATTGAGGTCGTTGAATGTCTAAAAACTTTGATAAATTCGGTCAGAAATGGCGAAATTTCGCCTCACATAATACTTGAAGATGGGAGCCCCGTAGGCTTTGAGCCTTTAGAACTAAAATTGTTTGAGGGTAAAGAGAAGAAACGTTTCGGATCATTTAATGAGGCGGTTGATGAGTACTTTGTTAAGACCGAACAGGAATTGCTGAGGAGGGAAAAACTAGGGGAGATTGAAAATGAGCGCGAAAAGTTATTAGAAATTTTGCGAACTCAGGAGCAAAGGTTAGTCTCCTTAGAACGGGAGGCGGAACGTCTCGTTAGGATGGGGAATCTGATATTTATGCATAAGGAAATCATCGAAAGGATCATCGGTGCGATAAAAAATGCAAGGAATAAGGGTTACGAATGGAACGAAATAATTTCAAGAATAGAGGAAGGAAAGAAGCGAGGAATCTCCGACGCACTTATCATAAAGGACGTAAGACCTCAGGAGGCAAAGATTATACTGGTACTGGATGGGGAAAACGTGTCCATTGATATCAGAAAATCCGTACCCGAAAATGCATCAGTATATTATGAGAAAGCGAAAAAACTTTCTGAAAAAATCGAGGGATTAAAGAAGTCGATGAGTGAAATTAAAGAGAAATTAAATCAATTGGAAACGAAAGCAGAGTTGGAGGTGAAAATTGCAGAAGAGAAGATCATTAAAGCACGTCCAAAGAAGTGGTTTGAGAAGTTTAGATGGTTTGAAAGTTCTGACGGATTTATAGTAATTGCGGGTCGTGACGCAAAGCAAAATGAAGCTCTTGTCAGGAAATACTTAGAAAAAGGGGACATATTTGTTCATGCGGACATAGAGGGAGCACCACACGTAATAGTAAAGACGGGTGGAAGAAAGCTTCCAGAAAGTACTATCCTAGAGGCAGCACAATTTGCTGTATCATATTCTAAGGCATGGAAGATCGGATTCGGAAGTATCGATGCTTACTGGGTAAACGCAGAGCAGGTATCACTATCTCCGCCATCAGGCCAATACTTAAAGCATGGGGCGGTGATGGTAAGAGGAAAGAGAAATTACATCAGTAATGTTCCGCTGAAATTGTCACTGGGTTTAGTAAAGGATCAAGGATTTTGGATGCTAATTTATGGTCCACCTTCCGCAATTACTAGAAAGACAAATATCTGGATAACTTTAATACCCGGAAAAATTCCTAAAAACGATATTTGCAGGATGTTGCTAAGAAAGTTATTGAACAAGCTACCGGAAGAGGAAAGAAAACTAGCATCAAAGTACGTAACAATAGAGGACTTGCAGCGAACTGTTCCTGGAGATTCGGAAATATTGGAAGAAAGCCAATCGTAATTCTTTAATGCTCCTCTAGGATCTTTCTTATCACTTTCCCCCGCGGCTCTTCTTCTTCAAAAATCTCTGCTTGGAATTTGTAAATCTTTACATTGCGCGTCAACCAACTGTCTGGTGGTAAACCGGCTTTCAAGCAACACTCGCTTAGAAATGTTTCCTCGTCCCAATTCCACTCTACTGGAACCTGAGGTAATAATAGTCCTCTTAAAACATAACCCTCATACACACCCTCGACAATGAGTCCATCTCTTCCGATCTTTATCTTTTTAGGATACTCCTTCGGATCTGACACCTTTATCAGCTCAGGTGGTGTTAGAACACTCACCTCCACAAGTATATCATCTAGCTCATCTGGCCTTACTGGCGGAAACCTCGGATCGTTAACGGCGGAATCTATTGCAGAATCTATTACCGCCTCTATTAGTGGTTGCAAGGGATAAGGTCTTCCTATACATCCTCTAAGTTCCGTTCTTATCTTTGGTCTTTGTTCAACGATTTTGTTTAATGTGACGAACGCTCCCGCTTTCTTCCATAATTTCTCAGGAGCGTCCTTTGGCGTGTCTATTCTCCTTCTTTCTACAACGTAGGTCTCCATAGACCTACGCGCAAGTTTGACCAAGTACGCGCCTTCCTCATCACTATACATGAACATGACGAAACGCCTCTACGAGGTCTTTTTCTTAATACGCATCATTTCCTCTTTAACTTTTTCAAGTATTCTATTTATGTTTCTCCACATCCTCCCTTTCCAATAAATTTTCCCACATTTAGTACAACGCCAGAACTCCTCATGCGCCTCTATAATGTTAGGACTTAAGACGTCTAGAACATCAGGCATTTTACTGACGTCCTCGCGCCTTAAGTACACCACAACCCCGTTACAATAAGGACACCTAGAACAATTGGGGTCCACAACGGGTGGTATTTCGAACCTCGCGAGAACCTCGGCTAATAAATTGACAAAGCCATAATTCCTCAACAAAATAGATTGTATACCGAGTTTCTGAGCTCTACTATGCAACTCAGCATCGGAGGTTAGGATAACTCTCCCCTCATTCTTTGCTATCTGCAGGATTTTGTCATCATCAATCTCAGTACCGGCATATATTACATCGCAACCTAGCAAACGAAGCCAGCGCGCAAGCCTGCCAAGCATACTATCACAGATAAATTTCATTGCCTATAACACCTACAATACGCCCCCGTACCAGGAGATCCTACGATATCTTCACCTTCAAAAACTATTTTGCCGTTGACAATTGTGACCTTTGGAATCCATCGCAAGATACTGCCTTCAAATGGAGAATATTTCGCCTTAGAGAAGAAATTTTCCGGTCTGACCCTACGCTCCGCATTTTTATCAAGTAATACTATGTCCGCATCATACCCACTTCCTATGATGCCCTTGTTCGAAAGGCCAAATATCTTCGCGGGCCGTCGAGTCACGGAATCTATGACCTTAACATATGATAGACCGAGTTTTTCGCAATACGTTAGAATTAGTGGATAAAATATGTCGAGTGAAGGAATCCCCGCAGCCGCCTCTTCAAATGGCAAGTTTTTCTCCTCAAGTGTATGAGGGGCATGATCACTTGCAATTATATCTGCTATTTTGGAGGCGATAGCCCTTAGTAACTCGATGTTATCTCTTTTATCACGGAGAGGTGGAACTGTCTTTGCAATAGCTCCCCATTTTTCGTAGGCCTTTTTGTTTAAAAACAGGTGATGAGGGGTGACCTCAGCGCTTACCCTTATTTTGTCTTTAACTCGCTTTATTTCAGTAATCCCCTCAGCGCTAGAAACATGGCAAAAGTGAAGATGAACTCCTGTCTTGGCGCATATTTTCACACATTTCTTGATCGCTGATATCTCTGCGTCTTTACTATGTACTAATAAAAATCTTTCCAGATCGTCGCTTATATCACTATATTTCTCGCTGTTCTTCTCAAGAATTATGAAATCTTCGGGGTGTACTGCAATGAGAATCCCACATAACGCGGCATGTGAAAATAAGGCCTTAATAACTTCAAGATTTCCAATGTCTTCTCCTTCTAATGGATGATTTAGATAAACTTTTATTCCAACGACTCCCATCGTCGCAAACTCATGAATCGAAGATAAATCCCTAGGGAAGCCTGCAAATATTCCTACGTTGACAAGAGCTTTCCTCTTTATAAGGTCTATACGTTTACGCACCCTCCCCGGCGTTGTCAGTGGAGGCTTTGTGTTTGGCATATCTAAGACCGTGGTAACTCCTCCATGTGCGGCTGCACACGTACCGGATATGATATCCTCCTTGTAGGAAAGTTCGAAGTCCCGAAGATGAACATGAGCATCTATAGCGCCGGGAAGAAGAAGCATACCTTCAGCGTCCAACGTGATCTCTGCAGGTTGAAGATTTGGTTCCTTTCCAACTTTCGCTATTTTTCCGCCGTTTATCGAGACTCCTCCGTCGACTATTTTATCGCCGATCAGAATATGAGCATTAATTATCCTCAAGTCTACATAGGGCAATTGTTTCACCAGCGTTGTCGTAGTCCGTCCTAAATCCGTTCACTTCCAATATTCTATATGGCAGAAATTTAACCTTTACATCAGAAACCTCTTCAAGTTCTCTTCTCGTAATGCATTGCATCGGGTAGAATCCCTCGAACATTTTCTCAACGAGGACAATAGGTCTTGTGTCAGAAACCATTAAAGGAATTATGTTGAAGAAGTCCTTGATTATTTTCTCCGCCTCTTTAAGTTTCTTATGAAGCCTCTCTATTAATGTGCTGAAGTGGAGTATGAAGAGAACCTCTTCAGCGCTCTGTCTTTGGCTCATGACCCTTTCCAGTTCTCTGAATAATTTCTCTTCGCTCAATATTCTAGAAATCGTCAGATTGGCATAAACAATACTCTCTTCAAGTCCCAAGTCAGTGATGTTTCTTCGAATTAAAAGTTCACGCAACATTCTATTGCAATCCAAAACACGCACCCTGATACTACTCGTAAGTAGCACTATCATTTTATGGACAAAAAATATGTAATCATTATTCCTGCAATGCAGAATCGAAAGAACAAATTTAGAAGGAATTTGAAGCCTTTTATTCGCTATTACTAGTGTTACGTTTTTCCTTCTCTTCATCATTTGTTTGAAGTACCTCCTCGGGGCTGAGAAACGTGGCAATGATGTTGAAATGTATTATCGTAAAAACATCATCAGGCTTTACAGATTCATAGTATTTCTTTAAACCATTTATCAGTTCTTCAACGTTCAAAAAACCGTCTCTTTTTGCATCCTCGTCTGTCAGTTTGAACAGTTGTTTAACCTCCACCTTTGTAATCTCCGCCTCAGCGAATATTTTCCCCTGAGACATTATATAGACCCTATCTCCCTCTTTGAAGTCCTTAATACCTTTCCTTATTGTTGTTGTCTTTTTCTTCTCAAGTATCTGCTTGACAAAAATGGGGTCGAAGTCCAAAATTTTGACCACGGATCATCACGCCCGGTATCACATAATATTTAAACCTATTTTCCGTGAAAAATTCATGTGGATGATGTAGGAAGAGCCGACCTGAGAAGATGATGAGGCGAAGGTCTCCTGACACATGAACTATAATATCAGTATTTCTGTTCCCAAAGCCTGTCCGGGAACCCCCTTTTCCATACGCGCCCGAACCACTCCATTGTTCCCATGAATATCGACAATTTTACCCTTGATCCTCTTTCCGCTCTCGGAGATCCATAAGACTCTTCGCCCTATTAGTCTTGCAGCCTCCTTACTGCTATCGATTCCTGGCACCTTGATTAGTACGTGAGTATTTTTCTGGGTGTGTCTTCCTCTTCTGTAATTCACAATGACTCCTCTGAGTGCAACCTTGAACTCTTCACTACTAGCTCCAGTGTGTGCACCGCTCATTATCATCACCTGTTAGTATCAGAATGGAGAAAAATTGGTGTATTTTTAATTATTGTTATGGAGGGAGGCACCATGAACACGGATGAATATGCGAATAGACTCTTCATAATTTTCACCGGGCCGGCAGGATCTGGGAAATCAACACTCACGGCATCCTTCGGTAGATGGCTTGAGGAGGCGTTCAATTATAAGGTCACCTATGTAAATTTAGATCCCGGATGTGAGTACTTGCCCTATAAACCCGACTTTGATATAAGGAGCATGTTCACATGCAGAGACATAATGATCAGGGAAAAAATAGGTCCAAACGCCGCAATGATCAGAGCATCAGAACTCATGTTGGAGAAGATCGATGAAATAATTAACCAAATAGCAAGAGTGAGTGGCGAAATTGTAGTAGTGGACACACCTGGACAAATGGAGGTATTCATATTTCATGAGTCAGGACCAGAAGTCATAAAGAGACTAAGCCAGATGGGAAGAGTAATTTCGGTATTCATACTAGATGCGAAATTTGCACGGCGCGCAGCGGATCTCGTAGTGGCGAGGTTGATGGGTCTCTCTGCAACATTGAGACTTGAAATTCCAACGATAATAGTTCTGAACAAGAGTGACATTTGCTCAAGAAGCGACATCGATAAACTTCTTATAGATGTGGACTACCTCTCTGAAGTTTTGATGAAAGAGGGAGACGGCGTCATATCCGATATGGCTGCAATGCTGACAGATGCAATATCTAGTATGAGCGGCGCAATCAGGATCGTTAAAGTTTCCGCATTGAAGATGATCGGCTTCCCTGAGCTTTATGATCTCATACACGAGGCTTTCTGTACATGTGGAGATCTCACGTAGGTGTGAAAAACATGGATGGTATAGCGGACTCCTCATTTCTGGAGAAAGTAGCAAATGGGGAGAAACGGGCTCTTGAAATATGGTCTGCAGTTAAAGAAGGAAGAATGAGACTCTATGTTTCGACGGTGACTTTGTTGGTTTTCGGTGCAAAAATGATCAAAGAGGGGAAATGGGACATGTTATCGGTGATGGACGCTGCACTTAAGACGTATTTGCAAGTTGATATAGTGCCAGTTGACATGGGAATTGCTCTGGAGGCTCGTAATTTCATGGCGCAGGGATTTGAGATGGAGGAGGCTATTGTTGCTGCACTATTCGCGTTGGAGAAATCGAAAAATATAATTACGGCAAACCCCGAAAAGTATAGGCATCTCGATGCAAATATAATCACGGTATGAGTTCAAATCCCCTAACGGTGCTATTATATTCCTCTGTGTAACTTAATTAGGTTGTATTAAGCGGCAAAGCGCGGCATTCCGATCAGCATAGCGAGGTATCGTTATGCTCGATGGCTTCTTTGAGAAAGCCGTAGAAGGCATGCTGACGATAGCAATAGAGAATGCGATTAGAAGAAACCATAGAAGACTGGTTGTCGTGTCTGGAAGTGATTACCAAAAAAAGGCTGAATTGACAGCAAAGATAATAACGTTGCTTGCTAAATTGACGGAAAAAAGAGAATTGAAAGGATGCTATATGGCAGCAAAGCTAGACGAGGGAAAAAGATCTAACCTCACGTATAACTACATCAGGGGGCTTCTTTCGAAGGCGTTAAAAGATACGGATAAAAGGGTGGAAATCGATTCTGAACTTTTCATGAATACAACGAGACTCATGGGGACGACAAACGACTTCATAATTCTTGATCTTTGGGAGAACATGGAGCCAAATGACATAGGGAGGCTTGTTGAAACGGTGAGAGGAGGGGGGTTAGTGATTTTCCTGACTCCAAGTTTCTCTCAATGGAAAGATATCAGGACAAACTTCCAGCATCGGCTAGTCACACCCCCTTACACGATCAACGATGTTGTTTCGCGCTTCCTTATCCGTTTCATAAGAAAACTTCTCGAACACGAAGGCATTTACATTTTTGACGCCGATAAAGAAGTAATTATAAAAGGAGATAGGGAACTCTTCCAAAAACCTCAGGAAAAGAGGCCCATCGAATTTCCGTCAGCCTTTGAATTCCCGAAAGAAGTGTATAAACTCGCTGCGACTCAGGACCAGGTTAGAGCTCTTAAACTTTTAGAAAATCTACTCAAAAAGACAAAAAAGAAAATGGTTATTGTAATAACAGCTGATAGAGGAAGAGGGAAGTCCGCGGTTCTAGGTATGGCACTTGCCGCCATTGCTCACCTTCATAGGGATAGAAGATTACAGATAATAGTAACAGCGCCTGAAGCCGAAAATGTCCAGCAACTATTTAAGTTTTACATGACCGTGCTTGATATATTGGGCTATAAGTATAATGTCGTCAAATGGGAGGATAATATTGAGGAAGTACATTCTTCGGTGGGATCCCTAATTTATGCAAGGCCTTGGTACTCTTTGAGAAGAAAGGGAGACATAATAGCGGTTGATGAGGCGGCTGGGATACCGGTTCCGGTACTCTGGAAACTTTTAGAAAGATATAAACTACTAGTATTCTCGTCGACAACCCATGGGTACGAAGGAGCAGGTAGGGGGTTCTCGATCAGGTTCTTAGGTGCATTGCGTGAGAAGAAGGACATAGAGTTGCATACCCTTAAGATAGAGGAGCCTATTAGATACGCAGAGGAGGATCCTATTGAGAAATGGCTTTTTGACACACTTCTTCTCGATGCAGAACCGGTCGATCTAACATCACAGGATCTCGAGGACGTAAAATCGAAGAATGTGAGACTGGTAAGTATTGACAAGGATGTTTGGTTTGTTAAGGGACAGCGACAGGACGAAATGCGCCAATTTGTTGGAATTTACGTGTATGCACATTATCGGAATAGACCGAACGATGTTGCGTTATTAGCAGATGCTCCACATCATAAAGCGTTTGCGCTGAAAACCGGAACAAGAAACGCGATTGTAAATGCTCTTCAGGTGGCTGAAGAGGGATCACTCCCCGATGAGATCATAGATAAAATATACTATGAGCGATACGATCCACCCGGCAATATAATCCCCGATATAGTCATAGAACATCATAGGACACCGGAATTCGGCAAATTGAAAGGACTGAGGATTGTCAGAATCGCAACGCACCCACAAGTCATGGATAGGGGCTTAGGAAGTAAAGCTCTTGAAATGTTATGCAAGTACGCTGAAGAAGCGGGATATGACTGGGTGGGATCGGTATTCGGTGCAAGCGATGCACTGTTGAAATTCTGGAAAAAGAACGGATTTCTTCCTGTATACGTTTCCCCTGAACGCAACCCAGTCAGTGGAGAGTTCAGTGTGGTCGTGATAAAACCGCTCAGTAAAAAGGCGAAAGAAATAGTTTTTGAAATGCATCGCGAGTTTAGAGCGAAAATGATAGATCTGCTGGCCGATATACTGCGTGACATGGAGCCGGAAGTCGCAGTTCGTCTACTTGAACCAGTACATCTTTCCGAAGATTTTGATGCATATGCCGTCCCGCCGCCGGAATTGACTAGATCCCAATGGGAAAGGCTAAACTGCTTTGCTGAGGAAATACTACCATATAATGCAGTTGTTGATGCAATAAAGAAAATAACGATAAGATATTTCCTTCACGAATCAGCAAAGAGGCCCACCCTTAATAGAAAGCAAAAGTTCTTGCTAATACTTAAGATACTACAAGCAAAACCATGGGACGAAACCGCAGACGCTCTAAAGAAGAGCGTAAAATGGTGTATAATAGAGTTAGAGCACATAATTAGGAATTTCCTCAAACATTATATTCCTCCGCCCCACATTCTCGATACACTTGGCGTACGGTACTCAAAACTAGGTGGCGAACTCTTAGAGTCCGCAGGTAGAGAAGATGAGGAGGCAGAAGATTAAACATTTAGGGTTTAGTCGAAATTATGCACTTGAAATATTATTGGGTCTTAAGCGGGCAACCATTCGAAAAACGAACAAAGGACTGAAAGCAAATGATGTTGTCATGTTACATGCACGAGGAAGTGATGGTGGGGTAATAGGTATAGGTAGAATCCAAGAAGTCGAGCAGAAAATTGTCTCAGAATTGAGAGATGAGGATGCTCAAAAAGAGGGTTTTTCATCAGTGGAGGAACTTCTAAATGCACTAAAGACGCATTTTAAGAAACTCGAGAAGAAAGATGAAATTTCGATAATAAGGTTCCGACTTGAAAAGATAAATGCGGAATTTGCTGTTCAGATGCTTTCTGAGTTTGCAGAGTACGTGTTATCACTGTCAGATATTTGTATAGATCCGGTAGATAGATCTCGAGTAGAGGAGTTCCTAAGGATGCCCTATGAGCAAAAACTCAAATTATGCACCGATAAAAATCTGCTTAAGGCCTTTAGGAGAATCTACATAGCAATGAATGTGCAGAGGCGGCTTCGTGAAAAGTGTAAGTTTGATGATGAGGCAACATAGATTCCTTTTATAAACCTAAGTTCTAATACTCGCACGAGGTTTCAGGTCACTCAAGTATCAGATCGGGTGTAATTTTATGAAAAGAGCCGTAGTGGTTTCAGTCTCAGGTAAGGGAGGCGTTGGAAAAACAACATTTACCGCATTAACGTTAAAATATCTCCTCGACGTTGCAAGCAATCTGGACATATTATTAGTAGATGCTGATCCCGATTCGAATTTGCCTGATGTGCTTGGAATTGATGTCAAAAGAACAGTAGGAGATGTTGTTAACGAAGTGAAGGACTCAAAATATGATTTGCCCCCTGATTTCGATAAAAAACTTTACTTAGAAAAACAGATTTTTGAAATCCTCGAAGAGGGGCGAGGATTCGATTTATTAGTCATGGGGGTCACTGAGCGTGAGGGATGTTATTGTCTTGTAAATAGCCTGCTCACAACAATAGTAGGGATGTTATTAGAAAACTACGACGTAATACTTATGGACATGCCGGCGGGCCTCGAACATATAAGCCGGAGGACGGATAGAGATGTAGACATACTTTACATTCTTGCAGATGGGTCAAAAATGAGCATGCAAACAGTGCTCAGGATCAAAGATCTTTCCGAAAAATTACTAACACGATTCAAGAAAATCTTTCTTGTTGGAAATATGGTATCGAGTAAATTGACAGCTGCATTTGAAAAAATAGCACAGTCGGCTAACATAACATTTGCAGGAATTATACCTTATGACGAGATAGTGGCAGAATACAACTTTGAGGGGAAACCTCTTCTGGATGTGCCTATAAACTCCAAAGCGTATGATGCAACAAAATCAGTAATAAAACGAACATTACTGCCCTACTTATCCGTTTAACTAAAAAAATGTAAAAATTTGGAGTTACTGGATTGCCTTGTCTAGCAACTCTATCAAGTCGTAGAACTCCAGTTTTGCATTCATCGCCTTTATGGCGTCCGTCAGGTTCCTATAGCAGAACGGACACGCCGAGAGGAGAGCCTGTGCACCCGTTTCCAACGCTTCCTTTATCCTTTCCATGGCGGTCTCCAGCGCAAAGTCAGGAGCACCCGCCTTGACTCCACCACCAGCACCACAGCACCATGAGTCAGCCTTGATTCTTCTCATTTCACGCAATTCTATACCAAGGTACTCTATGATCTTCCTTGGAACCTCAAAGAACTCCTCCTTCTTCTTACGATCCTCCATTCTTAACACAATGTGTCTTCCATAGTGGCATGGATCGTGGTATGTGGCGACTAGGTTTATCTTCTTGAATTTGCTCGGATCGAGTTTACCTTCTTGGATCAGATCATAAATGAACTCTACACTGTGCTTCACTTCAAAGTCGTATTTCCCAACAAATCTCGGGAAATCGACCTTTAATGTTCTGTAGCATCCCGCACAGGAGGTGATGACAACGCTTGCTCCAGTTTTCTCTATGACATCGATGTTATGTTGCATGTATTCCTTTGCAAGTGACAACTGACCGGTTCTGAGAAGTGGAGAATTACAGCACCACTCATCAGGCGAGATTGTAAAGTTTATACCAAGTTTTCTAAGAACGCTGACGGTCGCCAGCGCAACGTTCTGAATTCTATAAGAAGCAGTGCACCCAACGAAGTAGTATACATCAGCCTTTTCGGGGAGAGAGTTCCTTATGTCAGAGGGCAACCAGTCTAGCCTCTTCTCATGAGGTTCTCCATATGGGTTGCGGTATTTCGCGGTCAACTCGCCGAACATTTTTTGACGTGGTAGTGGTCCCAACCCCTTCTCTACACAAACGGCTCTGACGGCCTCTATTATCTCAACTGTTGGTATATCGTTCTCGCACTGTTGCTGGCAGTTACCACACGTCGGGCATAGGTAGAAAATCTCGGCCACTCTCTCGTTCCAATCAAGCTCTCCTTCGAGTATCGCCTTCAGTATCCACATCTTACCGCTGTTGTAAAACGCCTCCCATTCGAACTTCTTACCAGCGGGACAGTTTTCTGGATATATTTTCTCAGGGTCGTCAGTATATGCCATTCGGCACGTTTTACAGTGTATACATCTGTAAATATACTCCTCATATTTCTTTAATTCCTCAAGCGCGCTCATTCGGCATACCTCCACCAAATAAGGTTAAAAAATTAGAGGCACAATCTTCCGGGATGCATAATGCCATTAGGATCGAATAACTGCTTTATCTTCTTTAACCAGTAGTAATAACCCTGCGCTCTGCTGTACATGGCGGGTGCATGAATCTTCGCATCGGGTCTGTAGTTTATCCATCCCTTATCTAGGAAGATCTCTGTGGTTTCTCTGTTAAACTCGATAACTCTCTGGATATCATCTGGATCTCTGTTGTTAAAGCAAACAATGGGCATTCCGATGCATTCCCTTCCATGTTCAATGGATGCCACCCAAATAACTGGCGCAAAGCCATACTCTTCCATTTTCTGCTCACATATCTTCATGAACTCTGCAAGCCCCTTCCATGGGAGGTACCATGTGATGAAGAGGAATGCCCCTCTCCACTTGGCATACGGAATCGCTATCTTGTTAGGCTTCTTAAGTCTGCTAGCAACCTGTCTTGGATGTAATTTCCAGTAATCAACAACCTCCCCTTTGCTCTTTGCTGCCTTTACCTCTTCATCTATAATCTTCTTCTCGAGTTCCAAATGCTCTTTCGTTATACCCCATATTTCGAAGTTCATGAAGTACTTAGGGACTCCTCTTTTCTTCCAGAACTCATAATCATGTGGAAGCTTTGACTCATGATCCATTCGTGTGGGTACAAGCCACCAGTTACCTCCCTGTACCATAACACCAACTTCTTTCTTCAGGATCCTGAGGGTTACCTTTTGCATAGTCTCGGGGTCTTCAAATGCAAGCGCAACTATGTCCTTATGCTCCGGATGTGGCACAATCTTTATCGCCATCTTTGTGACTACACCTAGGGTTCCTTGTGAGCCAAGGAAGAGTCCAGTGAAGTCAGGTCCAAGTCCCCACCTGTAGAAGGGTTTTGCGCCTGGTAATGCCCAAGATCCTGTTCTTAGAATATCACCGGTTGGCAGGACAACTTCTAGTCCAAGCACCAAATCCGCCTGTGGACCATATTTGCTGGTTACGAGGGAAAATCCTCTTTCAAGAGCATCTCCAAGAACAGTTGCGGCTGGTGGTGCTCCATCAGGTATTGGTGGCGCCCATTCGGGATAATTATCCCTAAAGAACCTCCAGATTTGTCCACATCGAACTCCAGGTTCAACAACCACATATCGTGCATCAGTGTCAACTTCAAGGATTCTATTCATTCTGGAAAGATCTAAGAGTATACCACCAGGTTTTACGGTAGGACACGCATATCCTCCACTTAAACCACCAGCAACTGGTGTAACTGGAATCTTATGCTCGTTTGCAAGCATCAGTATTCTTCTTACCTCTTCAACATATTTGGGACGGACAACTATGTCCGCGCGTTGTGCTTCAAGTCCCATGATCCCCTTGCTCACATAGGACGCGAGAATGACCTCGTCGGTGGTCACGTACTCTGGCCCAACTATACTTTCTAGCGCCTCTATGATCTTAGGGTCGACGGGCACTTCCATACCTCCTTATTTCTCTTCTTGAGTCTCACCACGAGGCTCGTAATATGGGCAGTCCTCTAAATCCTCTCGTGGATAATCCGAAGGGGCATAAAAACCTAATCCATAAGGGCACCATTTGTAAATCTCGCACTCCCCACGCGTCCTATCGGTAATGATTTCGTGTTTGCACCGCATACCGTCGAGCGTTAACGCCCTATCCGTCCATTCGATCACTCTTATGCAATGTGGGCGTCTTCCACTTTTCTTCGTTGGCCCTATATGCATCCACTCTGTAACCTTGAATTTTAGATTTGGAGAAACAGCCTTGGCAATTCCTAGGCCAATAGCTCCACAGAATATTGCTTGACATTGAATTTCCCACTCAAAAAGCGTATTTTTTACATTTTCAAAGAATGGACACCTTGTTACTTTCATAACTATTTTCTTATCTGTGCTTTCTACTATCTCGCTCTCTATTCCTAGGAACTCATCGAACATCTTCATAATTTCGACTGCTTCCTCTATTGTTCCCTTTTTGACAAACTTTCGTGCAATGTCATGAGCGACGTATGATAGCGTCTCTTTCCAAACCTGGTTCATAATGAGTGCGCCTATGCGGACCCTCATGCTATCCCATGCCTGAACATATAATTTTTGGAGAAATTCCTTCGGATCTATTTTCTCACTCATAGAACCACCTACCATGTGGGTTTTTTCTCAAATTTATACGGATTTCCAAATCTTTCAGAGAAGGTAACCTGTTCTGGTGTGTATCGTTTCGGACCGAGTATTCTAGGTCGTGCCGGCCATCCAATTGACGCCAGCACTGCTATTCTCCACCTCGGATATGGAATTCCAAGCCTTTCTGCAATCTCTGTCTCGTCCTGCGCCTCTTCAGTCTCGAAGTTATGTACGCACATCCCTAAACCTAGCGCATGCGCCATTAGCCACATATTCTGTACTGCAAGACCGGCCTGTACAAATGTCAAATCCAGTTGCTTAGAGCCTATAGGCCACTCTCCTGTAGTGGGCATTCTGTACCATCCGTGCTCTCCGAGATTTGTTGTGTCAACAACAACGGCTATCATCACGGGAGCATCGTAGTAGTAGCACATTCTCCATCCATTCGCCATCACGTGCAGGCTCGTTTCTATTCTATAGAACTTCGAGAAAACGTCCTCTTCTCCCTCTACCATATACCAGAAACGCTTTATGGCCTCGGTGCGTGGAACCTTTACGCCGAACATCCTTATACATGCACCGATCGCCTTGTCCCTTATGAAGCGCAACATCTCCTTGTCCTTTATTATTATGAACCTCCATGGCTGGTAATTCTCTGGGCTTGGTGCTTGGCATGCGGCCTCTATAATTCTGTATAAGTAATCATCTGGTACAGGCTTGTCTTTAATGAAATCTCTTATTGCTCTTCTTTCCTTTATTATTTTCCATGTCCATTTCGCGATTTCAGGAACTTCTTCCATATTGGCGCCTCCGAATTGCGTGCTTTCTCTAATTATATATGTCTACGCAAGGAAAGATAAATTTCCTTTATATTTTTTGAGACGTGAAAAAGGTATTGTGTTCCCTTGATAAATATCACACCTGGTCATCGATAATCTGTTAATAGGACAAATACGCAAATACATCTGTCTACTGGCACTGAAAGCGTCATGTAAAGAATCACAGATTAAAAACGCCCATGATCATGGTATCGATACAGTATCGTTGAAAGCCGGAAGTGCTACCTATGGTTGAGTTTTTAAGGTAAGGCAAGTGAACAATTTCACGTGCACCATTAGAGGGACAAAAAATGTGTGGCTACTTTTATCCGAACACTATGAGTAACGAGGAACGTAAGGTACTAGACATATATCAAGATCACATGAGGAAGGTGACATCGGCAGTAAAGGAACTCTCGGCGATGATAGATGAGTGGCTTAGTGGTAAAACGCAAAAGCTCGAGGAATACTCTCGAAAAATTTCTTCATTAGAGGAAGAGGCGGACTCCATAAAAAGGGCACTTATAGATGAAGTATCGAAAGCAACTGCAATGCTGCAGCGTGAGGACATGCTGAGATTGACATTACTGGTTGACGAGATTGCGGACTATGTTGATGCAACAGCCTTTCGTCTGCTTACATTGAGAGACTGGGACCCTCATGATGACGTTAAGACGCAAATAAAAGAATTATCCGATAAAATAGTTGAAATAGTTGAGACTCTAAGAAAGGCAATTTTTGCACTCCCATTTGATGTGGAAAAGGCAATAAAGGTCGCGGAGCAGGTGGACATAATAGAAAAGTCTATTGACACGATACATAGAAATCTTGGAAACCTCGCATATACATTAAACATAGACTCCAAAACCCTTCTAAGGTTTCTAGACTTCCTCCGTCATCTTGAGGAAATTGCTGATATTTCTGAACACGTCGCCGATGCTATCAGAATAATAGCGATAGCGAGAAGAGGTTAATATCCGGGTATGCGTTATGAGTAATGAGAGCAAAGAAAGGTTAAGTAATTACGAAAAAATAGTGGCTGAAGTTGTAGGTGAAAGAATAATAGTATGGGATCCACAAAAGGGATCGAAATTATATGCAGAGGGGTTTTATGGGAAGCCGATAGGGATAAGGAAGCCTAAGACTCCAATTTTCGAAAAACCTTTGGAACTTTCAATTCTCGAGGCCCTATATCTGCTCGAAAAGGGAAGAATAAAGATAATTGATGAAAACGGAAAAGAGTTATCATTTGAGGAACTAAAAAACAAATTTAAAGATATACACGAAAAACTTGAGGAGAAGTATATCGTTTATAGAGATCTTAGAGATAAGGGATATGTTGTCAGACCCGGAATGAAATTTGGAGCCGACTTCGCAGTATACGAACATGGACCCGGTATAGATCATGCCCCGTTTCTTGTTCATGTATTACCCTTCAATGTAAGGATTTCCCCTATAGAAATCGTGCGCGCGGGTAGGTTGGCAACGACCGTTAGGAAAAAATTTGTCATCGCAACAGTAACCTTGAATAAAAAACCGATATATTATGTCTTCTCTTGGATGAGGTTGTAAATGGTTACAAATATTTATTCGTGGATAAATTCTTCGATTTCTCGGTATAATTCCTTAATTACACCAAGATAATCCTTTGTTCCCTCTTCGACCTCCTTCATGTATCTTTCAAGAGTTCTTGTTCTTTCCTCCGAAATGAATGACTTGTAATTTTTGCTGAGATACCGGTATACTGCGAATCCTAAAGCCGTCGGTACTAGAAAACCGTTACTTTCCCTAACGTAACCTCTTTCCAGCAATGTTTGTATGATAGTCGCGTAGGTAGAGGGCCGTCCTATTCCTCGCTCTCTCATAAGTTTAACAATATCTCCCTGCGTGTACAAGGTGATTGTCGGGGCCCTCCTATGAGTGACCTCCTCAACGCGTACTTCTTCATTGAACGTTGGTATGAGTCTTATCTCATACATGATATCAAATCCATGCTCAACGATTTCGGCAGGACCCAATATCTCTTTACTTGCGAACTCGCCGAATTCTAACATTATTTTTCGAGTCTTTACCTTAGCAGGCCTCATCTGACTTGCCATGAATCTCCTGAATATGAGGTCATAAAGTTTGTAATGCTTCCATGTCAAAGCCTCTGCAAGCCTTAATACTCCTTCTTCTATCAATCTGCGCAAAGTCGTTGCATCTATAGGGCGTGTAGGCCGGATGCACTCATGAGCCCCTTCCTTTTCTTCGCCCCATTTGCGTGGCTGGAAGAACTCCTCTCCAACCTCGTTAATTAGGAACTCTCGTGCGACCCTTATACCAACATCGCTAACTCTGTGACTATCAGTTCTATGATATGTTATGAGACCGGATTCAAAAAGCGTCTGTGCGAGTTCCATGGTTTCACTTGCGCCGAACCGCAAGAACTTCGAGGCATCCCTGAGCATTTCATCAGTCGAGTATGGTGGTAAAGGATTGACAGTTTCGATTTTCTCATCTAAAACTTTTATCCTAAGATCGCACTCTTTTAGGCGTGAAATTACCTCTTCAGGATCTCCCTTTATGTCAGTCAACTCTACTGTTACACCGTTGGACAGCTTCACATAGTAAATGTCCTTTACACTTCGCTTGAACTCCTTAAATCTCTCTATTATCCATCCAAGAACGGGCGTCTGGACGCGTCCTGCCGATAAGCTATGAGCAGGCTTTCCATACTTTCTCAGTATGAATGACCACTTACGACGACCGACATCCCACAATTTTCTGCTAAGTTCGAACCCTATCCATCTATCCTCTATTCGTCTGATCATCTGTGCTAATACTCTGTGAATGTTAATATCTTTCAAATTGTTAAAAGCCTCCCTGATAGCTCTTTTCGTTATTTCATGAAACTCTATCCTCTTAATTTCTCGTGCGTAAGGAGTCAAAAGAACCGCAATGTCCCATCCGATTTTCTCACCCTCGGTATCGGGGTCAGTACCTATAAGTACAAGCTCTGCCTCCGATGCAAGTTCTCTTAGCGCCTCAATGTTTCTATAACTATCCCTGATGTTCCTGGATCCGCACCTGGGACAATGATTATTGTAATTTTCAACAAATTGTTCTCCGCAGTTGAGACATCTCTTTATCGTCGTATAAATGGGGATAAAGGAGTCGTCTGTTAACACTCCGTGAAATCCCTCCCCTATTACAAGGTCAAACACATGACCTCCACTTGCGACCACGTTTAATGCGAAATCTCCCGTGTTGACTTCGTAAACGGGAATTCCGTGTATGCGTCTCCTAGACGGCTTGCCGAAGAAGTTTGAAATCGTAAACGCCTTCGTTGGAGATTCCACAACAAGCAATGCGGATTTGACCAGATCCTTAACCTTTGCTGAAATTTCCCCCCGCCTTACCTTCATCACCAGTTCACGATCTTTATCTACTTCTCTCAGTAGTTTGTCAAGATCGACTTCTGAAAGGCTTGTCCACTCGGATTCCTCGTATCTCCATCTCAACTGCCGTACAAGGCCTCTGAATAATTTTTCGTCATCTACTATAACAACTGAAATTCCCCTTGTTACTCCTCCAGCAAACAATCTTGAGGTTCTACCCGATGCTTGAATATAAGTTCTCACATCAGGAACCATTATGAAATATCTGCCATCTGCCTCTTGCAACGCTATGAATGGATGCTTTTTTATTTTTTCCAGAATATCCTTTTTCGCCAAAATATTGTTTAGAAAACTCACTGCATTCCTGCATAGATTAACAAAATTGTTTATTATCGGGCTATCAACTTCCTTATTCTCTGTTAGTACCTCCTTAGCTGCCTGTATTTGTGAGGGCGATAATTTATTCAAGTACTGCCTAAAGTTCTGTAACATTTTTTCAGCGATCTCTCGATCCTTTTCGTCGAGTAACTCGTACAATTCGTTAAGAATTATGTAAATTCTCATGGGATGCGTTTCCGTGGTTACATCGAGAGCAAACTTGAATCTTGGCACACCAGTGAAGATAGCATAGCGTATTCGATGAGGTAAGTCGATCCCCCTAACGAGTAATCCATAATATGTGGCAACACCAATAAGAATGTCTACTTTCCCATTGGAGAACATCTCTATGACATCAAGTTTTTTCTTCTCGGCATGTACAACCTCGGCCTTGATGCCATGCTCTTTGAGGTAATTCGCTAGCGCATCCGCCTCTTCTATTCCCCTGTCTATAGGTACAAAGATTAATCCTCCAGTTCCAAGCCTCTTCACAAGAGAGAGTACAAATTCGTAGAGATCTTTATCACCCTTGTGCACATAGAGATCCTGTACGTTCCTGTAACCCTCTTCTGCAGTTCCCATTGTGAAGCCAAGGAGTTCTCTGAATAAGAGAGATCTATCGCCACGAGATTTTCCCGTAGCGCTTGAAATTATCAAAACTCCATGTTTTAATTGCTCTTTTGCCGATGATATTTGAGACGAGAGAGTATTTATTTCCTCACGGATCGACTTTACAAGTTCCTCGTTTTTTACTCTATTAAGTCTTTTCTTTAACCTTATAAGCGTCAATGCCTTCTCTATAACGTCCTGTGGGAAACCTAAAAGCATTAAAACCCTATCTATGTTCTTTGAAGACTTTAACAAGGCATCAACGTCATCTACGAAGATAAAATCGAACTTTAGGCTCGAAAGAAGTTCATCAAACTTCATAGCTAAGAATTGAGATGTTGTAACGAGAATATCAAATGCTCCCTCTCTTATTGCCTCTATGACAGTTTCTCTGCTACTTCTATCTAAGGCTCCATGATACGCAAGGACTTTGATATCTGCGTTTGCTTTTTCGCAAATTTGAGAGAGTTTTTCTGAGACTTGCTTTACAAGAACGGTGGTCGGGAGTATAATGTACGACTTCTTCCCCTTCGTTGCAAGATACGCTGCCATCAAAATTCCGAAGAGAGTTTTTCCCACTCCCGTCGGGGCTGTTATTGCAAAACTCAAGCCCTTAAATACTCTCTTCGCCCACTCACGTTGCGCGCTCCACGGCAAGCTTCCAGTTCCAGCCTCAAAGAATTTTTCAAATTTCCTTAATTCTAACTCTATATTGACGAGTTTTTCGTAATCTTTAAGTGCCCCGCGTTCCCTCAGCATATCCGCAATTCTTAACTTAAAAGTAAGAGAATCCATGCTCTCCTTCAATTTCTTTAGGAATTCTATCTCCACAGGTAGGCACGATTCACATGGAACGCCGAGTAAAAGTCGTTCGTCCGAAATCCTACCGTTACAGTTAGGGCATCCGTTGTCGAATAATGCCCTCAAGTTATTTCCCTCGACATTTTCCCTACATTGATTACCTTTAAAACAATATGGATAAAGGTGTATGACATACCACTATAATATCGTCCCCTGAAAATAATCACGTTACGGAGAGTATTGGTATGAGTGAAAAGAAGAAAGAAAACGCGAAAAAAATGATAGAGTTTGTGCGAGAGGCGTGGAATGTAACACCATCTCTTATCTTAATGACAGACGACTATGTTTATGCTTTGTGGCCAGTTGATGAACAAAGGGAAACATGGAAAGAAGCCTCTTTCACATTCTCGGACGGAGAGTTGGAAGCAAGAGAACTTCCAGCTAAACGTGCACTTATGTTGTTGATCGAAGAAATAGCAATCGCTCTTCCATCATTCCAAAATATAACCATCGCAAGTGATAAAGAAAAGCTAGAAGAAATAATTAAAAAATTGGAAGAGTCCGGCTAGTGGTCATTCGCCTGATGAACCCTTACTTGTACTTTCCGCTGTTGGGGTTGCACTTTGAAGGAACTCTCTTAATGGACTTATCAGACTTAGAAACTCTACCGGAAATATGAATTTTGTCGATGGACTTGATCCAAGGGCCTTTAACGTTTCGAGGTACTGGAGTGCCATTGTCTTTTCATCGAGGTTCTTCGCTACATTGAATATCTTCTCAAGCGCTATAGCAAACCCTTCTGCTTTTAATATCATTGCTTCTTTTTCGCCTTCTGCCTTTAATATTGCTGCTTGTCTTTCACCTTCAGCTTTTAATATCGCTGCTTGTTTTTCTCCTTCCGCCACCTTAATTGCCGACTCACGCTTTCCATCCGCCTCTGTGACCATGGCTCTTCTTATCCTTTCACTCTCCATCTGTCTTATCATGGCCTCTGAAACTTTAGCAGGCGGCTCTATTTCTCTTATTTCAACGAGGGTTATTTTTACTCCCCATCTTCCTGTTATTTCATCCAATTTTTCTCTGAGAACTTGGTTTATATATTCTCTTTTCGCCAATACATCATCTAAGACTATGTCTCCAATCACACTTCTTAAAGTCGTTTGAGCAATACCGACAGCGGCATCTCTGAAGTTTCTTACCTTGATGACAGAGTCTCTTGCATCGACTACTTTGTAGTAAATTAACACGTCGACATCCACGGGCGCATTATCCTTAGTTATACAGCGCTGGCGTGGAATTTCAAAGAAATGCTCCCGCAAATCCACCTTTACCATTTTATCTATTATCGGTATCACGTAAATTATTCCGGGTCCCTTAACTCCAGGAAGTGCTCTTCCAAGCCTGAAGATTACAGCCCTCTCATACTCAGCAAGCACTCGTATTCCAGACAAGATGAATATCAATATGAATGCCACAATTATTATCACTAGTAAGAGCATTGGCGATAATATTAACCCCTGCAACATTAGTCATACCTCATGGTATCATTACTCTCTCACTCTATCATGATGAGTATCTGATTTTTAATTTGCGGTTTACTATAAGGGATCATCAAAAATATTGGTGCAAACATGCCGTATAATTGGCATGGGCTAATGTTGGTTATGAGGAAAACACGGATCTCGGAAATTCTAGTCTCAAAAAATATAGAATGCCCAGAGTGAGCCCATATCGTCTGCAGGGCTTTAGACAAACCTTTTGATCACATATTAAGAAGAAAGTATCTGAAGGTGCTATGACGTCAAAGGAGTCAAAAAGTAACGTAAATATTTATTCACATAACGTGAGTTTTAAATTGGTCTATTATGGAAAGGACATCAATGGATCAATGGATACTAAGATCGGGAAAAGGGGGAATTCGAGGATGGCGGAGATCAGAGAAGTGACATCACGAGCAGAATGGCGAAGGGTCGGGGCGCATTCTCACGTAAAGGGCTTGGGACTAAAGGGTCTTAAAGCGGAAATGATAGCAGATGGTATGGTCGGGCAAATAGAAGCCAGAGAAGCGGCTGGTATAATTGTTAGAATGATAAGAGAGGGTAAAATGGCCGGCCGGGCAGTATTACTTGCAGGACCGCCTGGAACCGGAAAAACAGCTATCGCCATGGCGATTGCGAAGGAACTTGGTGAAGATGTGCCTTTTGTGATGATCGCTGGATCCGAGATATATAGTGAGGAGAGGAAGAAAACGGAAATACTGATGAGCGCAATGAGAAAAGCCATCGGCATAAGGATACATGACATAAGGAAAATATACGAGGGAAGAGTGGACAAATTGGATGTTAGGATGGTCAATCATCCTTATAACCCCTATCAGAGAATTCCAGAATCCGCAAGGCTGACCCTATCTACAACCGATGAAACAAAGACATTTGAAGTTGGACAGGTAGTCGCAGTTCAGCTCATAAATCAGGGAGTCACCGAGGGAGATGTTATAATGATTGATGCGGAGACGGGACGTGTAACAAGGCTGGGAAGGGCTCAAACGGCAAAACGAACGTTTGAGATAGAAGGTGAGCATTACGTTCCGGTGCCAGCAGGACCCATAATAAAGGAAAAGGAATTCGTTTATACGGTAACTCTTAACGATCTAGATGAAATGCACGCCAGACGCAGTGGATCATTTATATCATTACTCTTTGGAGCGAGAGAAGACAAGGAAATAGATCCAGAAGTGAGAAAAGAAGTCGATAAGATGGTTAAGGAATGGGTGGAAGAAGGAAGAGCCGAAATAATACCCGGAGTGCTGTTCATTGATGAAGCAAGTTTGTTAGATCTTGAAGCATTCTCATTTCTGACGCGGGCCTTAGAAAGCGAACTTGCACCAATAGTTATTCTCGCAACAAACAGAGGATTTGCGAGAATAAGAGGTACCGACTATGAGTCTCCGATGGGCATGCCTCTAGATTTCCTAGATAGGCTTTTGATAATAAGAACGCGCCCATATACTAGGGACGAAGTAATAGAGATCTTAAAGATTAGGGCCAAAGCTGAAGGAGTCAAACTTTCCAAGGCTGCACTTGAAAAGCTCGCAGATATAGGCGTAGAAAGCAGCCTCAGATTTGCAGTTCTACTAATAATGCCAGCATACATACATGCACGGGAAAATGGTAGAGACGAGGTTACCGAGGAAGACATTGAAAAAGTAAGGACGCTCTTTGCTGACATACGTGAGGCCTCAACATTCCTTAAAATGTACGAGGATAAATTCATAAAGGCGGCATAATTTTAGAGGTTCTTGATTTGCGATATATTGGTAATTTCCTCTTTTTTATCGTTTTATCGTATTACAAAAACTTAATCCCTAGAGTGACTTTTTTCGCTTGATACCAGTACTAACCTAACTTGGGTGAGATCTGTGAGCAAGAGAATTAAGGTTGGTTGTTGTGGGTGGTCCTATTTTCGAGTGCCCAAGGAGGAAAAGGGTAAATTTAGTGTTCTAGAAGCGTATGCAAAGAGATATCCGGTAGTGGAAGTAAATTCGACTTTCTATAAGCTACCAAGAACTTCGACATGTGAGAAATGGTGGAAATCCGCCACATCAATGAATTCAGCATTCGAATTTGCTGTGAAAGCGCACCAGGATATCACGCACACTTACGGGTTCGAACTGAAAAAAGAGGCCATAGAACTCATGGAAAGGATTTTGGAAATATGTAGATCATTGCATGCACAGATTCTCTTATTCCAAACACCTAAAAGTTTTCAACCAACAGACGAAAATTTGAAGAGGGCAAAGGAGTTCTTCGCGACATTTTGTGAGAAGAGAATAACAATGGTTTGGGAAATGAGAGGAGAAGCATGGAAAGGTGAAAGCGTAATCCCTGAAGTGGAAAAAATTCTCAGAGAATATAATGTTATTCACTGCACAGATATTCTCGTCGATGAGCCTATATGGACCGGAAGCTTAGCATATACTAGATTACACGGCCTTGGAAAACGCATGTATTATTATAAGTATACAAATGACGATCTGATCTCCCTAAAAGAGAGAATAGAAGAGATTTTTGGCAATTATAATACGATTTACGTGCTGTTCAACAATATAGATATGTACGATGATGCAATGCGCTTCATATCACTCCTCAAGGGAGAAAAATTGCCACCCGAAAGATGGGGAGTTGATGCATTGCTGGAAAGATTATCCGATGTGACCTTTCCAATATCGAAGCGAGAGCTCCTTAATAACTACGGAAAGCGTAAGTTCTTTAAATCACCAAGTGAGTATGTAACAGTCAGTACATATCTTAATAAGATTCCTGATCGCTCATACAATTCCCTGCAGGAGTTAAAGGAGGCGTTAGAGGAAGTAATTTGACGGGCGGAAAACTATGCGGGAAAGGGAAGTCGAAGAGAACATAATGCGTCTTGCTTTGATGAATGCCATAAAGTATGGTGGAAAAGCGAAAGCAAAGGCCGTACTGGGAAAATTGCTTGCAACTTTTCCAGAGTTGAAAAGTGAGGCAAAAGAGCTTGCAAAGTTAACAGAAGAAATCGTGAAAAAAGTAAATGAGATGTCATCAGAAGAACAGAAGAAACTGCTCGAAAAGCTATCACCACTAGAGGTACCGAAAGCAGGGAAGAAGGAGGAAAAGAAACTACCACCATTACCTAACGTTGAGAGATGGAGAAAAGTTGTTATGAGGCTTGCACCTTTCCCTTCAGGCCCTTTACATATAGGAAATGCCAGAATGGCAGTGTTAAATGACGAGTACGTCAAGATGTACTCAGGGAAATTACTACTAGTATACGACGACACTATAGGCAGTGAGGAAAAGCGCATAGTTCCGGAAGCGTATGAGATGATAAAAGAGGGGCTCAATTGGCTTGGCGTGAAATATCACAAGACAATATATAAGTCTGATAGGTTGCCGATCTTTTACAAATACTGTGAGGAACTTCTCAAAAGGGGTCATGCGTATGTTTGTCTTTGTGATGCAGAAGAGTGGCGAACAAAGTACAAGATTACCGGTATTCCTTGTCCTCATAGAAGTCAATCCGTGGAGGAAAACTTAGAACATTGGGATAAAATGCTGGATGGCACCTACGGTGAGGGCGAGGCTGTTGTTAGAATAAAATCCGGCATGGATCTGGAAGATCCGGCACTACGAGATCATGTAATTATGAGAATATCGGAGCGAGAGCACCCGAGAGTTGGCATGAAATATCGTGTATGGCCTCTGCTGGAGTTCTCGTGGGCAATTGACGATCATCTCCTCGGAATAACTCATATACTACGTGGTAAGGATTTAATAAAGGAGGACAGAATGGAGCAAATAATTTGGAAGTTTTTCGGGTGGCCTATACGAGAATTCGTGCATTACGGAAAAATATCATTCAAAGGAGCTGTTCTGAGTAAGAGCAAAGCAAGGATGTTAATAGAGAGGAAAATATTACGAGGATGGGATGATCCTAGAACATGGAGTTTACAGTCACTTGCAAAAAGAGGCATCAGGCCTGAGGCGTTGAGAGAGTACCTCTTAAGTTTAGGTTTAAGTTTAACGGATGTAGAGTTTGATCCTTCTTCTCTTTATGCGTATAATCGTAGATTAATCGATCCCGAAGCGCCTCGATATTTCTTTGTACGAGAGCCTTACGTTCTTCTCAAGGTTCATGGAATTCCGGATAGTACTATAAGTGTACAACTTCCATATCATCCGAATGTAAAGAAATTTGGCGCTCGCACAATAAATGTAAGGGTGATTGGTGGCATAGCGAAATTTGTCATACCGATGCAAGATATTAAAAGTATTATGGGAAAAGGAGGTGCAAGGTTAAAAGGGCTATTAAACTTCGAGGTCGTGAAGTTTGTGAAGGAAAAAAGAATTTTAATATCGAAGTTTCAAGGTTATGATGTTGGTTTTGCGAAATCAAAATCTTACTCCATAATACAATGGGTTCTGCCCGATAAGTGCATAGATGTTGAGATAATAATGCCGGACGGTACACTAGTAAAGGGTGTAGGCGAGTACGCATGCAAGCACCTCACCGTAGATCAGGTGATACAGTTTGAGAGATTTGGCTTTGTAAGAGTGGATAGAGTATCTGAGGACAAAATACTATGCTATTATGCACATGATTGAGGAGATTTTGATGGAAAATAGGCCTTCTGTAAAAATTTCGCCAATAGCATTTTTAAAAATATTCGTATTCGCTGTAAATGCTTATAGTAATGAGACAGGCGGTATTCTTATAGGTAAAGAGGTCAAAGATGAAATATTTGTAACCGACGCTGAAGAAGTTTGTGAAACGTCCAGTAAGGCATATGTTCTCTTAGATCCTGTAAAAATAGCCAATATAGCTGAGAGTCTTGAAAGAAAATCATCGGAAGAGAAAATCATCGGATGGTGGCATAGCCACCCGGGGTATGGTGCTGATTTTCTGAGTGAAATTGACGTGAATACTCAAAGAATCTATCAGAAACTTTACGATAAGGCAATAGCCCTGGTGATAGATCCGAGCAGATGGGTAAGAGATCGTGAGGTATTTACGAGTGATATTAAAGTTTACAGATTGGAAAATGAAAGACCCGCCGAAATATTATGGGAGGTATCATCAGAAGATGTGCTTAAGATTATTGCATATGCAGCAATGGAAATTTTAGGTAAGAGATTTGTTGACGGTACGGGCGAAGAGGCATTACAGGAGAGTATTCAGAAGGAATTTTTAGCAATTAGGGAAGAAATCAAAACGATAAACATCCTATTAGTTATTCTATCGATGACAATAATCTTACTGTCACTGATGTTATTGGTGTTATCTCCATGAGAGGAAAATGGATTCCTAGGGACGGTGATGTTGTAATATCTCGCGACAACATTATTTTTTACGTATTTGGATATTCTCACCCCGCGAACCGCGTAATCGCATATCCCAAGTACATACCCGAAAATCTTGTGGGAATGTTCGACATATCATTCTTAAAAAGTGTTCACTGGAAGTTTTCGGGAATAAGCATGTATCGACCGAGAAAATTGTTCTCACCAGATGTATATGTAAAAGAACTCTCCACATTCACGAAAAAACTACCAGAGTATGTATATCATTGCATCTTCAGTGGAAAACTGTTCATTGCGGTCCCAAGAGAATTAATAAAGTACGTATATGTCCCGGAAGAAGGTTTGAAGAGATTAATATGCAAAAGGGAGAAAGACGATCTTGAAAGACGAGCATTACAGTTAATAGAACTTCTAAGTACGGAGTCTTCGGTTGACATCGAAGATTTCGGTATACATGGTTCAATACTTCTTGGAATGCACAGAAAGGGCAGTGACATTGACATCGCCGTTTATGGGGCGGAAAATTACAGAAGGGTAAGGAATGCACTTGAAAAACTCCATAGAAGTGGAGAATTGAAGATAATTTTCGAAGATGACACAGATCTATATAGAAAGAACAAAGGGCTCTTTTTAAACACAAAATTTGTTGTTAATGCGATACGAAAATATGAAGAGATCAAGGAACGATATGGTAAAATGCTGTATCACGCCATACATCCAGTAAAGTTTGTATGTAAGATTAAGGACGCACGGGAATCGGTGTTCAGGCCTGCCATTTATAAAATTTCATTGTGTGATATAAGACCGGATGTTGATGCGAAGCCGGAGGAACTAGTCTCAATGATAGGCGCATACAGAGGGTATGCAAGGGAGGGCGATATCATTTACGGAGTTGGCATGCTCGAGAAAGTATATAACACCAGCACTGGTGATGAGTGGTGGAGAATAGTAATAGGGAGCGGAATTGGAGAGGAATATATTTGTCACGCAAAAAACTTCGTGACAGAGATGCGCCAATATCCAAGGAAGGGATAATATTTAGAGTTTTAGGCTATGACCATCCGAAATCGGGATATATTTGCGATCCCGAGTACGCCCCCGCAACGATTTATAAATCAAACAACAAGAGGGCCCCTCGAACAGGATGCAAGATTCTTTATTACAAGTTTTATCAAGATGAGGGCTTAAAATTCATCTTAAATAGATATCCGCAATATCAGGTGTATTTCGATGTATTAGGCACTTATCTTGTTGGAATAAGAAATGATATGATTGTGGAATGCAGATATCCCGACGAAAAGCTTAAAAGAATTTTAGAAACAGCAGATGTTGTTGATCCCTTGGTAGAACTCCTAATTAAAATTTTAGACGAAATAACTGGGAGATCAAAATTGAAAATTAGAGATTTTGGGGTATTTGGTTCATTACTTCATGATTTCTATCACGTTAACTATAGCGACATAGATTTGGTAATTTACGGAAGAAGAGAAACCGAAGAACTCCGAAATCTACTTTCCGAACTCTTTAAGGAGAACAACACAAGATGGTTAAATGAATTTGTACATTGGAGGTTGACAATGAGCGAAAAGGTGTGGCGGTTTAAAAACATATCATTTGATGAGTTTATAAGTCATGGTGCCAGAAAATTGATCTATTGCATATATGATGCGCGAAGTGAGAAACTCGGTAGATTTGTCAAGGTAGAATTTGAACCTGTTAAGAAATGGGATGAAATTTCACCACTTTATACACCTGGCACCCGTGTACGCAAGGTTGGATGGATTGAATGCCTCGCGAAAGTTCGTGATGATACAGATTCGATGTTTTTCCCATCGGTATATGAAATTGAAGACGTAACGATAATGAAGGGGCCTAAAACCGATGATATAATTCGTGTAGTTTCCTATGTTGAGGAGTTTAGATTACAAGCATATAAGGATGAGGAGGTTTTCATATCCGGCTGGCTAGAAGAAGTCAAGCCTCCAGATAAGGGAGAATTCTTCCAAATAGTACTAACATATGGTCCTAGGTACTACGAACAGACACTTAAGGTAAAAAACTACTCGGGGAAAACCGTTAACTGAATCAACTTTACAAATATTAGTAACGAAATGACGGCAATGGACAGTTTTATTATTCCAAGTACAAGCGGATTCTCGATGTTATCCAGTAATATTAATATCACTGGCAACGTAACCAGTACGGGCATTGAAGCCACAAATAGGGATCCTGCATCATTTGCCAAAGCGATCGCGATCGCATCAAGTGTCCATACCAGAGTTATCAGTAGGATTGCCAGCAACGCGCTCATGTACACCCATTATTATGTTTCTGGCATTGCCTTTTTAGTCTCATATGCTTTCTTACAAATGTTCAACGCCAGCTCGAGAATGCGTATGCCATCCTCCAACGTCACAATATCCTCCTCTTCGTAGAGAAACTTCTCCAGTTCGATCTTCAAAGGTTCTATTGTTCTAATAGGTTTGTAGGAAATCTCTCTGTTGAAGAACTTTAAGTTTTTTTCAAGTCCAAGTAATAATCTAATTTCCTGAGTTATAAAATCTCCTTCTAATGTTCCCTTTGAGCCGTAGACTCTTATTTTCCTCTCTTTAAATGGGGTAAGCCAGTTTGCCTCAATCAACCCTTTGATTCCATTCTTAAATTCTAAAATTATGATCGCATAGTCTTCGAATTTGTCGTCATGAATATAGCTGGCCGTGACGTGAAACCCCCGAACATCGCCAAAGAGCCTGTCTAATACGTATAGATCATGAAATGCGAGATCTAATATTACTCCAATTTGCCAATGTCTGCGGGGCATGAGCCCTATGCGTTTGGTGCTAACTATCAACGTATCTCCAATATTTTCTAAATTTTCAACAAGTACGTCTAGCATGGGATTAAATAACTCTATAAATCCGGGCATAATTCTTACTTTCTTTGTATACTTCATGAGATTCTTCACATCATCTAATCTTGTTCCTAGCGGTTTCTCCATTAGAACGTCGACACCATATTCCGCCGCTACCTTAGTAACTCTCGGTATGTGTTCCGGAGGCACAACAACGCTTACAGCATCTACGTTTTCCTTCTCAAACATTTCCACCGGATCTGTATACCAGTTTGCCCTGTATTCTTCTGACAATTTCTTTGCTTTCTTGTCATCGACGTCGCAAACAGCAACAAGATCTGAAATGCTACTGTAAACCCGACAATGCGCAGATCCAAACCACCCACAACCAATGACAGCAGTTTTCTTGCGCAAACGGTTCACCTAAAACGGCAGTCCCAATCTCCACTTTTCCGTTAGTTTCTTCTTCTTAAGAATCTTCTTCACGTCTTTATAGTGCTTTTCGCAAAGGTAAACTCTGCGTGCATCACTTTGAGAGAATTTAAGCCCTATATCATCGATGATACCCTTTATTTTCTCTACAGAAATTGATCTCTCAGCTATGTTTTCGCATCCGGCAACTCCACACGTAACGCCCTTCTTTACCTTCCCCATCAGTAACACGCCCCGTCACGCTTTATGCATCAGTCCATCAAGTGTGAATATAAGCGTGTTTTTCCATGTGGACACTATTGTAAACATACGCTCTAGGAGACTCGGAGATATACTCTCTTTCCCTAAAAGTCTGTATATGATGCTTAATAGGCGGAATGATTTCAATACTATCTCGTTTATCGGTTCTGAAGACAATTTTGTATTAAGGAGGCTTTCTCGCGCCCTATTAAGAAATATGTACGCACTCTGCAAATTACGTCTCCTAATATAAAAACCGCAGTTTTCCAGAAAACACACACTGTGCATTAACTCTATTACATCTGTACGTAAATCATCTCTCATACCCGCTAAAATTGCTAAAATCTCCGACGTTTTTCTTATAATCTCCTTTTTTAATGAATTGCTTCTGATCGGAAGATTGCCTATTAGACTTACTGTCACTTTATCATTATTACTACGAGAAATCCCTATTTTAAGTAAGATATCTTGCGAATCGTTTATAATTACCAAAGAATTTTCAAACTTCTCCACACAAATAGAAATTTCACCAGTTAAAACCGAAATTATAGAATAGCAAAGCACATCAATAATATGATGGCAAACACGTGTAGGAACAGCGATAACCTCATGATATTCCTCATGCGGATTTCTTTGACCCGAATGGGGATTTTCCATCATCGATACCCCCACACCTCAGCCCTGCGTGGGATCATCACAGGTCAGCGACGCAGGCACTCTTCATCGGCAATTTTATATTTGAACATCTATCTTGAGGTCTCTGAATTTTAACCTTTCCACTTACAGAAGTTGCAATGAACGTATTAACACAGACGAGGTAAAACTCATGCGCAACAGCGTCTCAATACTAACACTGCTCATGATAGGTGTCTCATTAATAGTTCTAGGCATAGTTCTTGCGAATCTGGAATTATTGGTAAAAATAATTGGCAAGCCAGCGGAGGTTTCAATGATAGGAATTCCGTGAGGGATTACTTGTGAGAACTCGATTAAAAAAGATTGTATATATTTCGCTCAGGAGGATTTGTCAGATAGTCTCATTTATCCTAATAAATTTACCGATCATAATTCTGTTTAATGAAAAGTTCGAATTGTTTCCGACGAAGATGGAGTTTCCGCTCAGCGACATTTTTGCCAACATTTATACTAATGTTGAGAATTATTTGAGATCTCACCCACTCGTTCTTCCAATAAGTTATCCTTACAGCGCCCCTAATACTGTCGTCGCTGGTGCATTTGATGTGATTCAGCGATACGCATTTGAATTATGGTTTCCGTTAGTAGCGCTGGGCGTAGTCGTAGTCACGGCGGTCCTTCTTGGAAGAGCATTTTGCGGCTGGGTATGCCCTTTTGGCTTCATTCAGGATATTGTGGGCGCATTGAATCCAAATCACCTCAAAGTTTCACATAGGACAAATTATACACTCATGAAAGTTAAGTACTGGCTCCTCGGTGTAATAATACTGATAACTACGATTTTCGTTCTTGCGAGAATTCTTAATTGGCACACTCTATTGGAGGCATTTGAACCGTTAACACAAGGAATTTATACGGCAATAGATCCATCCGTCTTTCTCTTTTCGGCAATTCCCAGAATAATTTTAGAAGGGCGAATCTCGCTTAAAACAATAAGTGAGATCATCAAATGGCCCTACTTCTTTTGGCTTCGCTTATCAATACTTGTATTTGTAATAGTACTCTCGTTTTTCGTACCACGTGCATGGTGCAGATGGTTCTGCCCAATGGGCGCACTCCAAGGCGCGTTATCGGGAAACTCTGTCATACGAGTGAGCAGAAGAATCGCACTATGCTTAAAGGAAGCATGTAAAGAGAGATACTGCATGGAAATGTGCCCAATGGGGATAAACATTCTACGAGAGCACTGGGAGAACATAAAAAGTCGGGAGTGTATTCGTTGTCTCGCTTGCATTGTGGCATGCAAGGAAAATGCATTAAGACTATCGGTATCTCTTTGAAATATGACTCATATGAATGGCGTCAAGCAGCAAATTACTTACAAAAAGGGTTAAAACAATATGCGAGCGATGCATTGAAACAATCGAATCAATTTAGGAGCGTTAACTTTACATTACTTACATCATACACTTAAAGTGTAGTTTGTATAAGGCGAATGGCCCCGCCAAGCAGTCTCCCCCCTCCTCCCCCTCGCCATTGATTGCAATTGATTTGCGCGTTTTTATTGGCGGGGCCCGCTAAACCCACTTATGAAGCAACTTCTTTTCCGAAAACCTTAAGAAGACTTCTCGCTAGCAGTCTTGCAACCCTTAACGGCTCGGGGATGGCACCTTGTAGCAAGAACCTGTTTAATATTCCTTTAGCCTCATTTTTACTAATGCCTAAATACCTCACGAAAACTTCATGTCCGGTTTTCAGAAATATTCTCTCCCGTAGACCATTCCTTCTATAAACTTCTACTCTCTTCTCCCACGAATCCGGAAAATACTCCTTAAAATACCTGTCAAGAGGCTCCTTAGACTCCTCGTATGTTACTGCAATTATTGGAACCTGCAACTCATCATAAACTCTCTGCAAATCTATAACATTAAACCAAGCTATGACAACCCCGTTTAGCAGTATTACATTTATGTCCTCTCGATTTAGCAGTTTATATAATCTGATGACACCATCCGTCGCGTCCATTCCACCAATAGTTATTGTGGTAAAACTAAAACCATCGATCACAAGATCTCCACGCATGACAACCCCCGCTAGGATCGACCTTGCACCTATGTTCTTTTTAAAACTCTCTGCAATTCCCAATGCGCGTAGTGCCTTTTTACTCACTCGAACCCTCATTTACATCTTCCCTCAAGAACCTCATTAATCTTTCATCACGCTCCATTAATGAAAGCCAGTCTATTTTCCCAATCCTATATTGTGACCCCTCACCTCTAATTATGTTCAATATATTTTCGATTACGCTGTTCACATCGGTGCTGGAAGTATCAATCTCGAATATCTTATTCTTATCGAAAATGCTCAATGCCTCACACGTACAACTTGCAAGAATTTCAGCCTGTACGTTTTCCAAAACTTTTTTTCTCGAATATCCCTTCTCAATCAACCTCTTCTCCAAAATATCCGGTCTTGTTCGCAATATTATTACTACGTCTATAAGATCTGCCGGTACACCCTCTACAACATGAGTATCAAGCACGAGAGTCTTAGAGCTAGAAGTGATAATATTTTTTAAAAAGTGTCTTAACTTCTTCGTGTCCACAACATAACATAACCGTTCTTTATCGTACTCCGTGTAAAGCCTGTATTTTACAACAAGATCAGCAATACTAACATACTGAGCATCTAGTCTTTTTACTAATGCTTTAGCAATAGTGGTTTTCCCGGTTCCCGGAACCCCGGATATTAGAATGACCTTCCTTTCAGTCGAGGACACGAAATTATTCCTCCAACGCATCAATAGCCTCTAATAAGGCTTTTTCTTCCTCGCTTAATTCCTCCTTCGCAACCTCCTCCTCAAGGGCCTTTGACAACATCTTTGAGTACCGTTGCAACATCAGCATATAGTATCCTATCTTAGTTTTGTTCACTGATGCGATGGCGATCATGTACTCCCTCCCTATTTGTGTCATTACAACGAATCCCTTTTCTCCAACAACAGTTATATTATTCAAGTCACCGTAGCCCAAATCTTTAGTGGTACGCTCACCGATGCCTATAATTGCAGCCGTGGCTGCGGAGAAAATTTCTTCATTCATTGATGTAGAAGTGTAACCCCATATTTTTAAGCCTGTCCTAGAAACCAGTGCAACACCTTCCACATCCGGATTCCTTTCAAGTTCTCTTATAAGCGGAGCCAGCCTTTCTAATAACTTATGCTGTGGTGAATGTTCGGTCCCTCTCATAATCTCTCGCCCCAAAGGTTCGTATTTTGTTTTCAATCGGACCTAAAGAAATATTAGCAAAGGAGAATAAAAAGATGTAAGGTAGTGGAAATCAGAAAAACAAAAAGATATTTTCCGTTATTTGGTCAGACTTCAATGGATTGTTCTTCTACAGGTGTGAGTTTCCCTTTTCTTCTCTTCCATTCGTTAATAGGTATTGAGAATTGTTTCTCGATCCGCTCGCGGTGTATGCTATTCATGGAACAGAATGGAATTATTCTACCATCAGGTATGCCGTAATGGATTATACACTGCTGAACTCTCTCCAAATCGAAGTTGTATGGATCTTGGAAGTGCATTGACGAAACCATTATAACACGCCTCATAAAATCTCCTAAGGTGTTATAATCTTTCTTTATGACCAGTTTAAGGAACTGTCTCCTAAGAGAGCTGTCCTTAAAGCACCATAGAACTCCCAATAAACTCAATTTTGCTCTGAAACCAGATAGAAATCCTCCTCTGCTAAGTATTCCGGCAGCTTTTTCAAAGATCTTAGCAACCTTTTCGGCATTAACATACTCCGTTATCGGAGCGTAACTTCCATCCTCTTCAACTACAATGAAAGTTGACATGCCACATGCAGGATGAGCACTGAACTCAACTACCGGAGATTTCTTCATTAGCCCGAGGGTTCTCGCCAAGGGAATCGGATACGTTGTAGGAAACCAGTCATCCACTTTTATCCTGCCGTTTGTCTGCCTTTCTATGAGTTTCATTAGATCCGGAATTGTTATTCTCATTTTTTCTCTTTCCTTTCTGTCAATCCTTCCCGTTATTGAGACAGGCTGGAAGTTCACGCCCCTTATTACGTCATAATTCTTAACTGCAAACTCGATTATTTTGCCGAGTTGATCGTCGTTCATACCACGTACAACCGTTGGAACCAATACTATGCTATGAAGCCCTACCTCTCTACAATTTTCGATTGCCTGTAGCTTTTCAGGCAGTACGTTTCGACCTCTGGATTTGTAATAGGGTTCAGGCGTAACTCCATCGAATTGCAAATAAATAGTCGATAATCCAGCCTCTTTTAATTTCTTAGCATAGTCTAAGTCATGTGCTAGTCTTAGACCATTCGTTGCAATTTCTACATGAGGAAATCCGATTTCTTTGGCAAGTTTTACCAATTCCGGCAAGTCTTCACGAACTGTTGGTTCTCCACCAGCGAATTGTATTGCGGGAGCAGGCACGGGCCTATTATCTCTAAAGTTTTTGAGAATGAACGCAATTTCCTCAATCGAAGGTTCATATACGTATCCTGTTGCGGCAGCATTCGCAAAGCAGATGGGACACCGCATATTGCAACGATTTGTCACATCTATGAGTGCAAGGGCCGTGTGTGACTTGTGATTAGGACAAAGACCGCAGTCTAAAGGGCATCCTTTTACTGTTTTCGTCCTAGGGTTTTCTAGACCGATGCCTTTATACCACCATTGCATCGCACGTCTGAAAAGATCGGCATCTCCCCAGTAGACATCTTTAAAGTACCCATGAATCGGGCACGTCTTGTCTATCATGACTTTACCGTTTTCCTCATACACGTTAGCTTTAAGCACATTAACTTCTCCTTCGAGGATGCACTCGGGACATATCGAATATGTTTCGTACGGCAGTTCCTTATAAGGGAATTTTTCCAATTATACCCTCTCCATCGTTTTTATCGGTAACGATCATGATAGGTGAAAACGCTATACCTCAGATATCCACGTGCTATCGACAACTTTAGATAGTTACATCAGGTAGGTAAGATAAAAGTTTCCTAATAATTGCGAAGTTCTAACCTGTCCATCTATCTATGTGCAAATTTTTCGCTTCCTATCACAGAAAATGTCAACATTGTGATCAACATAGTGCCGCAATTTCCATATAAAGTCTTTTGGCCTCCTTTCTGGGATCTTGGGCCATGTAAATTCTTCTCCCTACAATGAGAAAATCAGCACCCGCACCTAACGCAGTCCTTGGATCACCACCTTGTGCCCCAATCCCTGGGGAGAAGATTAAACATTCGTTGCTGACGATGGACTTTACCTCTGAAATTATTTCGGGAGCGGTTGCCCCGACTATGACACCATCAGCACTCCATTCTAAGGCCCTCTTAGCAAAAATAATGTATTGACGTGTAACTCGCTGATCATTTTTGTCAATAATTACATATTGTCCATATCCCTCCCGAGCGCCGGGATGGCTCATATAGCATAGAAGTAAAACTCCTTTTTTCCTCTTTTTCGCCTCCTCAAATACTACGTCCAGCCCTCCTTTCCATCCAACAAAGGGATTTGCTATGATGGCATCAAATCCCGCGTTAAAATAGTGATGTGCAATCCACCAGTTTGAATAACCTATATCGTTAAGTTTCGCGTCCATAATCAACAATAATCCATCCTCTTTAGCTTCATCTATTAGAATCGGTAACAAATCATAGAGACCAAGAGGCAGAACCAAATGTCTGTTCACTTTAACGGCTACTAAGAAGTCCGAAGTGGCTTCAAGGATCTTTAAAGCGCGTGAGAGCAGATCCTGTTTCAGACGGTTCCATTTATCTCTATTTGTACGATCCAAGCTTACTGATACGTCCAATGCCAACACGAGCCTCGTTTTCTTATCTTCTGCAATTCTGAGTATTAATTCCTTAAATGTCCCCAAGGAAAACACCTTCATACATCGTACGATCATTTTTTACCGAGGTAGTCCTGTAAAAATTATGGTGGTTAATGTGTCGAATGATAACATGATCGTTGCGATCCGTTTACTAATATTTACATCTCCGATACTTATTTTCGCGTACTTTTGCATCTTTAACCACATTCTCGCAGTAGAATACGTAAGTGACCATTCACTGTTAAATTCCTTGTTCAGATATGTGGTCGCCCCATTGATATTCAGTAGCCCGTGGATATATGTAATTATATCGCGAAGAGAACGTATAGAATTGACATTCGTTGAGTTAAACAGAACCGGAGAGGTAATACCACTCAGATGGAGAATTTTCTACGGAATCAATGCATTATTTATCTTTTTATTTTTTATACTCCCACTACTATCTCCTTTGCTTGCTTTTATTTTCTCGATTTTCCTTGCCATGAAATTAAAAAAGAAAACAGTACCTAAGGGACTAATAGGCCTTATTATCGGTATAATTTATCTTGCATTAATATCATCTATACCCATTCTCCTGTTCGCGAAATTTCTAGTCGTCTATCTGAATGAGTGGTTAAAAGCTATCACATCAGCATGGAATACGAATCTTCCCCTAATATATGACATTTCTATATGGGTAGTAAACTCTCTGGCCGTGGGTGCGCTCCTATCGTTAATTTATACGGGTGCGGCAGATTATGAAGAGCGAATCATCGGAAGAAGAGTTACATATCCTCCCATTAGGACCATAAGACTTATAGAAACTGTAGTTTTCCTTTGTTTGTTTTTTGTAGGAATTTCAATGTATGAACCCTTTGCATCCCTCTATAGAGAGTTTGGCATCACTTTACCAGTAAATGTTGTGAGAGAAGCTATCGATGTAATAAACATTATATGCTTAGCAATTATAACGTTCGTTATATTGATAAAAATTATCCGAGGGCTTTCGGGAATTACACCTAAAGCGCCTATTGCAAGTTATATTTTTGTTGCGCTATTTCTGTTAATCGAAGTGGTTTGGCATTATAATCACGCGTTACTAACATTATGCGTGATCATAGCGTTCATGATCTTTGCCATAATGTTCATTTACTGCTATATAAAAGTGGAGAAGAGTCCAGAGTTCGTTACAATAGTGCCGGAGGGGCTATAAGTTGGAGAGTCACAATGACAAAAAATTGACAATAATAGTATCTGAAGATGTTAAGGAAAGAATACCGGAATTTCCCCTCGGTATTGCGTATATTTCTGGTGTAAGCGTTCAGCAGTCCTCAGAGCAAGCTAATGAACTCCTTGAAAGGATATCAAGCGAGGTGAGAAGTTCACTGACACTAGAAGGTCTGAAAGATGATCCGATAATTCGTGCATATAGGGATTTTTACTGGCATTATCTAAAAATAGACCCGACAAAAATAAGACCGGCCAGCGAAGCCCTAATTCGAAGGATTTTGCATGGAAAAACAATTCCTCGTATACTTGATGCCGTTGATGCATACAATGCCGCGAGTATAGAAACCAAAATATCGATGGGAGGTTATGATGCAGACAAGATAACATTTCCGTTGTATTTAAGGTTTGCACAAAAGGGTGAAGAGTTTGTAGCAATAGGTGGCAAGAAAACTCTCTTGAAGGGAGGGGAGTTGGTACTTGCGGACGTAGAAAAGATCATTTGCTTATATCCGCATAGGGATTCTGACCATACAAAAATATCAACATCGACAAAAAACATTTTAATAGTCGGATGTGGCGTACCCGGAATATCATCAGAAAGGGTTTTACTTGCAACGAGAAGAGCCGCAGAATATGTGAAACAAATATGTGGCGGTGAAATAGCCGAGATTAAAATTATTTAAAGCCGCTAGTCCAACCTTACAAACGGCGGTGGCTCTAAAAGTTTTATTATCGGTATGTACTGATACTTAGGATCCTCAGTATCGTTAGAAAACGTAAGCTCCTCTTCCGGTTGTGTCCTGTACTTAAGAAAACTGCCCTCCGGAGCACCCCCCTCAGCATATATGAAAAACGGGAGTCCTCGATATTCGTAGTAACTTGGTGATATCGTCAAAATTCCATATATGTACTTATCTTCGTTCCCCTTCTTGAAACAGAATATAGCGGTACCTCGTTCTCTAAATGACCACCATACAACAAGTCTTGCTAGATCCTTTAAACTGTGAAGCTTTAAAGGAACAGCTTTTCGCAACTCCTCTCCCATTTCGTATCCTCCCTTCAAAATAACAGTACTAATAATAATATTGGCGGGCCGGGCGGGATTTGAACCCGCGACCACCGGGTTAAAAGCCCGGCGCTCTTCTTAACCAATACCGGATCGTGGCCGGCATTTCTGGCTGAGCTACCGGCCCTGATGTTCGAGATATGCTTATGCCCTAGATACAAATATAAGGTTTTTTCTTAGGACAGCAAATGATGAAGCAAATAACGCCTTTTAGAGGGATCATATTACCCAATCGGAGGAGATTAATGCTGGACGAGAAAACTTGGGTCATTAAAATAAAGAAAGACGTGAGAGAAGCTTTCGATGGCATTGCAGAAAGCTATGACAGACTACGTGCAAAGCCATGGAATGTTCTCACTAGTTACCTTAAAAAAATGCGTCTCGACGAAATTTTGGAATGGGGATGTTGTGCCGCAGATATAGGTTGCGGAAATGGACGTAATATGTTGCTTCTCATAGAATACGTATCTAGATGTGTTGGCGTGGACATATCACCTAAATTAATAGGAATTGCAAGGAAAAACGCGAAAAAGCGGAATTACCTCAAAAATATGTCATTTTTAATAGCTGATGCAACAATGCTTCCGTTCAGGGACGGAATCTTCGAATTGGGCCTTTCAATTGCGGTAATTCACCATATTCCGTCGTTTGAGGAAAGAAGAAAGGCTGTTTGTGAGATTTCGAGAACATTAACCAAAAAGGGTATTGCAATAATATCGGTATGGCGCGCATTTCAACCCAAATTCCTTAAGGAACTCGTGAAAAATCTATTTCGAAAAATTGTCGGGAAATGCCAGGAGTTAACCGATGTCCTCGTGCCCTGGCGAGCCGGATCCTCAACTTATTTCAGATATTACCATCTTTTCACAAAACGCGAATTTGAGAAATTACTATTCAGTGCAAACTTTACTGAGACGTGCATTTCAAAGGAAGACGGTCCTCATGTGAAGATACGTAGAAATTTTTTTGCCTTTGCAGTTAAATAAATATGAAAAGTCGTCGTCTATACAGAAAAACAACCTGGGATGAGGTATGACAGAAAAATTGCTGGAAAAACCTTGGGTTAAAAAAGCCCTTTTACAAGAACCTGTAAAAGGTGGAAAAGTCAGATGTAAGACATGCGAACGGCGATGTACAATCAGTGATGGAGAATATGGTTTCTGCAAAACTAGAATAAACGTGAACGGAACACTTTATACGATCGTATACGGGGATATATCATCAATGAGCGCAAATCCAATAGAAAAGAAGCCTCTTTTTCACTTTTGGCCGGGGTCCGTTGCATTAACCGTTGGCACTTGGAGTTGCAATTTCACATGCCCATAGTCCGCGGGTGAAGCCGCGGGCGGGTAGGGTGTCAGAACTGGGAGATATCTAAAGTTCCGCCGGATCCGGATCGCGCTAGTTACATATCTCCTCAGGAGTTCATAAGAGAAACAATTAGACTTAGATGTCAAGGAACCAGTATTTCCTTTAATGAGCCGACGCTTCTGTTTGAGTGGAGTATAGATGTATTCAGGCTTGCAAGAGAAAACCAACTGTACAATACGTATGTAACAAATGGTTACATGACGGAAGAGGCACTAAAGCTACTTCACGAGGCAGGATTGGACGCCATGAATGTAGACATAAAGGGTTGTAGTGACGCCGTCAAAAAATTCTGTAAGGCAGATGTAGAAGTCGTTTGGAGAAATTGTAGGCTTGCAAAAGAGATGGGAATTCATGTGGAAGTCACCACACTAATAATTCCGGGAGTAAACAATGACCTTGAATGTCTCAGGACAATCGCACAAAGAATAGTGCGCGAATTGGGAGAAGATACCCCGTGGCACGTCACAAGATACTATCCAGCATATAAGTACAACGAACCCCCACCCTTGGTGTCGTTCCTCGAAAGCGTCAGAAACATGGGGATGGAGGAAGGGTTAAAGTACGTGTATCTAGGCAATGTCCCCGGACATCCTTACGAGAACACTTACTGCCCCGAATGCGGAGAACTATTAATAAAGAGGTATGTGTTTGACATAGTCGAGTATAAACTCACAGACGAAAATAAATGTCCAAAATGCGGATATGAACTGGAAATCGTAGGTAAATATGTTAAGAGATCTCTGCTTGACAAGATACGCTGGCTCCTTTCCTAACACAATTACTATTCATTCAAGCCGGTACGGTGACCCTATGATAAGTGAGGGAGATTATGTTCTGGTAATGCTAGATGCGAGGAGAACATGGTTGACTAAAGTGGAAAGGGGAAAGACACTACATACGCACAAAGGCGTATTGAAAATAGACGATCTTATCGGGAGACCCTATGGATGTAAGATAAAAAGCAGCACGGGGCACACGTTCTTTGCATTAAAACCGATAATAAAGGACTTTGTGATGAAATCAAAAAGAATAACGCAGATAATATACCCTAAAGATCTAGGACTCATAGTTCTCCTGTCCGGGGTGGGCCCTGGATCCGTGGTTGTAGAAGCGGGTACTGGTAGCGGCGCTCTAACCACTGTGTTAGCATATTATGTGAGGCCAAACGGCCATGTTTATTCTTATGACATTAGGGAAGATGTCCAAAGGATCGCCAGAGAAAATTTAGAGCGAGCCGGGCTCTTGGAATATGTCACACTTAAGATTAAGGACATAACGAAAGGTATAGATGAAAAGAACGTAGACGCCGTCATACTCGACATGCCATCGCCTTGGGAGGTAGTGCCTCACGCGTATGAGTCCTTAAAACCCAGTGGCACATTCATATCGTACTCTCCGACAATAGAGCAAGTGAAGAGAACAGTATTGGCAATGAAGAGGCACAAGTTTGTTGAAATATCAACAATGGAAGTCCTGCTGAGAGATATAATAGTTGAGGAGGGAAGGACAAGGCCTGAAACCCGTATGATAGGTCATACCGGCTATATAACATTTGCAAGAAAATATGTGGAGGATTGAACATGTCCGAGGAAATAATTCCTTTACACGCTCAGACATTTTTTGTCGTAACAAGGTCGGGTGAAATAATACAGTTCCTCGAGTACGACTATTACGATCCGAATGAGTATTACAAAGAACTAACGCATAAAGAAGAAGAGTTCATAAGAGAGATAGAAAAACTCTGGGCAAACATGCAGCAGTTTATGGATGAGTGTAAAATTTACATTAATGGGGAAGAAGTAAGAGCGGAGGTAGTATTTACGGACATACAACACCGCGGGGCATCGACTGTGCCATACGTTATATGGATAATTGTAGCGCGCGGAAAGTTCCGTAGTGGGGTAAACGAATACAGGGTAATATGTGAGGAAGAAAAATTGGAATACGACTGTGAGGCGTTCTGGGTCTTTCCCCATGGAACCAGAATACTTAGTGTAAAGACCTACATGAATTACGATGTGTATGATAACCTTATCATACTATGGGCAAGAAAAGGAGACATTATAGGTGGAGAGGAGATTATCAAATTTGAGCTTCCATGATCTTTATTCCTAATATTTTCTCGACAAGCCCTATGATCTCTCTTGAGACCTCTCTTATTACTCTCACGGCTTTTGTCCTATCCGCCTTGTAAATGAACTTTTGATGCGAAAACGACCACCTCCTCTCTATTAATCCACATCTATAAAGGCTGTATACTAACTTCTGAGCCCAACTCCTGCTGACGTTCAATTTTTCTGAAATTTCAGAGATCGTAAGTTCGTTATCTAGTAGTAATATAAACGCCTTGACTGCAGACCTATTCAAACAGCAAACATGCTGTAAAACATCCTCTACACTCAAATGCTCCTTTTCGCAAATGCGAAGCACTTCTCTTAGGACTTTTTTAGGATCCACTAAATAAGGCTTCCATTCGCTCGAATCAGCCTCGATGAAATCATTCTCTTGCAATTCCTACACACCAGAGACGATAATTAAGTGAAGATTACCTGCTCAGAATACTTCGGGTATTACCTCCTGTCCTCCCTTCCTTATATGTGCCACACGCGCTTCCACAGGTATACCATAGTTTCTAGCCGAGAAAATGCTTAAAACTTTTCCCCCAAAGAAAAATCTATATCCACGAGGGAAGACCTCATGCGCTCTTACGATCATGCTTATTCCATTCCTCTCCGCAAATCTGTCGAATACATCCTCTCCAAAGTAATAAATGCCGGGTCCGCGCATACTGGGAGCAAATCCTCTTAAACCATCGCGCGGGTCATTCCACAGTATCTGAAATGCCAAATCATGTTGCGAAGGTTCTATCAGCCCTTTTGGTATTTTTCTTATTTGATCGAGTGTCTCTAAACCCTTGGCAAGCCCTCCATGAAGCCCTAAAATTTCGCCATTTATAAGTACGGCATAAGGCAAATATGCAAATAAATCGGAGAACTCCTCATACATTTCAAGACCGTATCTGGAACAAGTTTCATCATAGAAACCATAGTACCTATTTGCCTCAGGCCCTTCATGATTTCCTCGAAGTAAGATGACTCTCTCCGGGAATTCCAATTTGAGTAATAGTACAAGTACGATGTTTTCCACTTGATAATATCCTCTATCAACGTAATCGCCTAAAAATATCAGGTATTCGCACTCATCCTTATTATTCAAGTATAACCTTATTATGTCGATTGTGGAATAAAGGTCACCATGGGTATCTCCCGCGACCACCGCCCAATCCCGCAGATCTATCTCCACGAGGGAAGTTTCGGACGAAATAATATCTTTACATGCAGAGATTATATCCACAACGTCCTTAAACTTCAACTTTGTTAATTTTTCAGGCTTCTTTAAAAACTCCTCAACCTTCCATGCGTCCAAGGGTATCACCATAACGTTGCCCTACACATTGCCACTTATGTTAAAACTATCAAAGCACTATCATCTCAGTATTCTTGATGATCAAGATGAAATTCCCGTATAAGTACCTGATGTCTCATCGACAGACGATCGTAATGGCATGTCCATAATTTCCTTTACGTCGTCGGAAATTTTATACTTTAGTTGGGAAAAATTACATCGATGAGCGTACCAAAACTCATAATCAAAGGTGTAAAAATAGTCGGTAAGTGGAACTGGCTGGAGAAAATGCGGTGCGTAGTCTGCAATCTCCCATTAGAGAGTGTGAAAGACGAGATAGTCTATTGTCCGCACTGTAGGCTTCCCGCGCATAAGAAACATATTCTTGAGTGGTTGCACGGTCATAGTGTGTGTCCATGTCCGCGCAAATTACCTTTAAGGGAAGATCAGTTGATTAAGAGTAGGGGGGTTATAGGTGAAGGTTAGAATAATATCGGCACTTGGTGGAAACATGTTTGAGCTTGATGTGGCCCCTGGCATGACCGTCGGTGAACTTAAAGAGGAAGTTTCAAGGAGAGTAAGAGTGCCATCGAGATCTATAGTTCTAGTCCATAAACAGAGACAATTACAGGACTCACAAACACTATCCGAGGCGGGAGTACAAGATTATGACAAGATATACATCGTTGTGAGAACAGAGGGAGGATAATCCTTGCTCGACGAAGAGGAATATTGGGCAAGACTTGCTTACGAAGCAGAGCTCATGCGCAAAGAGGAACCGACATTTGAACCAGTAAATGGGGATATCAGAAGGTGGAGGGGCTACATAATAGGTACTGGGATATATGAAGGCGGGGTTTTCGAAATAGAAATAGAAGTTACGAGAAGATTTCCATTTGAGCCACCAATTGTAAAGTTCCTCACTAAGATTTGGCACCCAAATATACATCCCGAGCAACAAAGAGTTTGCATAGGAATCCTAGGAAAGGATTGGTCCCCCTCGATAACTCTAACTGGAGTCGTAGAAGCTATACGCATGCTATTAAATGCACCAAATCCCCATGATCCATTGAATAGAGAGGCGGCGGAGCAGTTATTGAGGGACCCGAAGGCGTTTGAGAAAAAGGCTCGCGAATGGGTAAAGAAGTATGCAAGATGGGACAAAATATATCAGAAGAAGTAAGGTAGAGATGTGATCACATGACGAACATTGAAAGATACCACAGGCAGATGTTGCTCGAAGAATGGAAGCAAGAACGACTTTCAAGCGCAACCGTACTAATAGCCGGAGTCGGGGCATTAGGGACGGTAGTAGCTACGAATCTTACAATGATGGGGATCGGCCACCTTATACTAGTAGACTTCGACATTGTAGAACTATCAAACCTCAACAGGCAATTACTGTTCTCAGAGAGAGATATTGGAAAGCCGAAGGTTTTAGCAGCTAAGGAGAGGTTGCTTGCAATGAACTCCGAAGTTGAGATTACCACAATATATGACGACATAACGAAGATGGACAAGTCCATCTTTAAAGAATGCGATGTAGTGATTGATGGGCTTGATAATTTTGACATTAAACGATGGTTAAACGCCATGTGTATAAAATTTAGAAAACCACTGATCCACGGAGGAATATATGGATGGTACGGCAATGTACAGGTAATAATTCCCTTTAAAACTCCCTGCCTCGAATGCCATCCGCTGATTCCGGATCAGAGGTTGCAACAGTCCTGCACACGTCCCGACCTTACAAGCGAGGAGTTACAAATGCAACAGTCAAATGCAATGCCATCCATATCTCCAGTAGCGATGACAATAGGGTCAATACAGGCAATGGAAGCCGCAAAGATCTTAATGGGAATAAATACCATACTTGATGCGTTCTTATTTTATGATGCTCGCAGCGAGGCGTTTACTAAGATAAAACTGAGTAGAAATCCCGAATGTGCGATTTGTGGGGATAAGTTTAGGACAAGTGAGTTGGAAATTCGCGTGAGCGACTGGGATGTTAAACTGTCATTTATTGTTAGGAATCTGCAGATAGACTACGGACTGGAAAACCCCGAAATTATATTGAACGGAAGATTGCTCACAAACAGCGACTTAAATAAATCATTATGTGAACTTTCGATCCTTCCTGGGACGAGATTATTTGTGATAGATAAACGCCTAGAAAGACCTTTAAAGGTAATATTTGCGAAAAAACAATAAAAATCTCCTTTTGCATATTTTATCAGAGTACTATAGGCAACATGCAGAAAGTTACAAGCGTTAATGTTATTATCGCATTATACGGTACGAGTAAGGACGTTCTTATATCTTCATACCTTGTTAATCCTAATGTTATGAGAACTTCCATCCATAAGACTCCTATGGTGTTTACTAGAGGAATCATTACCGAAAATCCTCGAGTCCTCAAAAGCGAGAATATGCTCTTAAGCGAAAAATGAAAGTACGTAAAACCAAACGTAATCATTATTGTTAAGAAGAATCCGAAAAGGAGAAGGTTTAGCAGCAAAAACGGAGTTAATGCACAACCAACGATTGCAAGAACATGTCCAAATGGCGGCCTATATCCACAGAATTTTAATCCTGCCCATGAAATTGCTGATAACACGAACCATCCCATCATTTGCAGAAATAAAAACATTATAAAGAGACTGACTGCAATTGCGACGGCAACCATCATAGATGCAGAGACGGCCACCGTTATAAGAAGTCCCATCAGCGAGAAAATAATAGAGTTGATAAATACCACGAAGAAGCCGATATCGGTACTCGGATGGCGGGGGATGGTGCTTAATACGTCTAAAGGATTATAAAGCATCTTAATCGTGCGCTTTACGGTTAATATCAACGTAATATCCCCACATATTGAGCATTTTTCCTTTTAATCTCTTTATGGATAGAATAGCAGGAGAGTTGGGGTTATAATCCAGAGGTGAAATTGATCGGACATCCGCTTCCATCAAACTTCTGTCAAATGGTATCAACTCGATTAACTCCAGGTTTAGTTCCTTAGACATTTGTTTAACATACTCAGCGTCCTCCTCGTTACGAACCATATTTGCAACAACGTAAAATTTCTTCACTCCCAATTCTAATGCAAGTTCATGCGCTCTCTTCAGCGTTAAGAAAGCCTTCGCGCTCGGGGTCGCAATACCTAGCATGACATCAACGCCTTTCGCGGTTCCTCTCCCGAAGTGCTCTAATCCGGCTTCCATATCTAGTATTACAATATCTTTCCTGCCCAATATTAAATATTGTAATAGCGCTCTAAGGAGCGCGTTTGCTGGGCACATACAACCGCTACCTGAGGCTTTCACAGTACCCATTACCAGAAGCTTAACGTTATCAGGGGCCGTAATTCCAAACTTATCAGCAATATCGTCGACTTTTGGATTTAATACGAATGCACCAAGCCCCCACCCACCCACCGGCGTCCCTGTCCTCTCCTTGATTAGATCCATGTTTTCGGCAATGGGCTTTATTCTTTCTGCGATATCTTCTGGGATTCCTAGCGTGATTGCCAAATTTGTGTTCGGGTCAGCATCAACCGCTAACACATTATAGCCGTCACGTCCGAATAATCTCGCAAGTGTACCAGCAATTGTCGTCTTTCCGACACCACCCTTTCCAACAATTGCAATCTTCAATCCTTTCATTTTATGTCACTTCCTTTCCGGAATTAATGGAAGAACTCTCTCTTTAACTTCTTCAACGACTCTTTTCACGGCCTCAATTAGAAATTTTCTCTTGTCGGAAGAAGGCCCATGGTATTCGGTGTCGAAAATTGTGTCGGAAGTCCTTATACCGTACTTCTTTAGACAAAAGTCCCTCCACTCGGCGGGTGTCTTTTCTGGTAAATCAACCCCAGCAATTTTCGAGAATACGATTGCCCATGACCTAGCAGTCGCTTCAGGATTGTAACCTCCACCTCCTAGTATTACATACCTTCCATCGCAAATCTCATGTACAATTTTGTGCATAGTCCCTGCTATTTTTGCATACACGTGGTTCGTCAACATAAAGTCTGTTAGGGGGTCCGAAAAGTGAGTGTCTACTCCGAACTGCTGAATTATAATGTCAGGCATGAACGTTTTAAGGGCTGTTGGTACTATTTCGTTAAATGCGAGCAAATAAGCCTCATTAAATGTTCCAGGTGGCAAAGGTACGTTTAGTGAAGTTCCAACGGCAGTTCCTGTTCCTATTTCTGAAACGAATCCGGTACCTGGATATAGAAATCTTCCATCTTCGTGTAAAGAAATTGTCAAAACGGAAGGATCATCATAAAAGGCGTATTGAGTGCCATCTCCATGATGGGCATCAACATCAACTACAGCGATTCTTTCAATGGACGGGTAATTCCTTTTTAAGTACTTAATTCCCACCGCTATATCGTTAAATACACAAAAGCCAGCCCCTTGATTGCTTCTCGCATGATGGAGTCCTCCTGAGAAGTTAAATGCATGATCACAGATGCCGTTCATTACGAGCCTAATAGCAGTAAGTGTTGCACCGACCCTTATCGCAGAGGCCTCAAACATGCCCTTAAAAGCTGGTGTATCCCCCAGATCAAGTAATCCGTATCCTAACTCACTTAGCCGTTTCACTCTCTCTATATATTCAGATGTGTGAAAGAGACGCAAATCTTCCATAGTAGCCATTTCGGGTTTTTCCAGTCGAATTCTATCAATTTCAAAAAATTTTAGCGCTTCCAGTAACTTGTATGTTAGTAATTGCCTCTCGGGTCTTAAGGGATGCGCCGGACCAAAATCGTACTTTAAGAATTCTTCATTAAACACGTATACGATTTTACAATCTTTGTAGGTCACCTTATAGCCTCCCTGCAATATTAGGGTTGACATTAGAGGTTTTCATAAGAGTCACATAAAGATGTCTAAGCTTCGCGTACCGAGGATTTCCGAAAATTCTATTCCGAGAGCATCGAGAATCTGTTCAAACGCTGTCTCTATGTGCGAAAGGTATTTATCCACGTCTATTTCCTCCTTCCTTGCGAGCTCCACTGGTTTTACGCCCACAGGCCCTTTCACTTTCACAAATGATATTATATCACCGGGCTTCACATCTTTACCGGCTGCCTTAAGCATTCGTGCTGCCTTTACATGTTGGGGAGTAACTTTACGATAACTGTCAAGAGGCTTCGTCAACTGGACCCTGAAAGCGAGTTCCTCCAATTCGAATTCTCGCCTTTTTAGCTTCAGATAACAGTCCTGGATTATTTTCCTGATATTTTCCTTGGCGTTTTCGAAGTCCTCCGGCGATTTTACCTCCCCCAGCATTTTAACAACATTCATGAATGCATTCTGTATGAATAATGGAGTATTTCTCTTCTTTCCAGCTAATCCTTTTATATCCACAGTTCCATCTTCAAAAACTCCAAGATAATTTTTCTTTCTTTCGGAGAGTGCAACATATCGATAAACCTTATCGATGTCCAACTCTATTCCAAGTTCCTTCTTGCTCCACTCTATCAATTTCTGTACGCTCTCGGCGCTTGGTTGTTCAATGAAAATGCTATCAGTATCCCCATATATCACCTTTAAGTTCATCTCCTTCGCCATCTTTATCGTTTCAGTAATAGCATACCGTCCTATGGCCGTTGTACTCTCTGCAACGGGCAAGCAGAAGAGCGGAAAATGTTCTGCTCCAAAAACGCCATAACTTGCATTTATAAACACCTTCAACGCACGCTGTAATACTGAATACCACGCTCGCAACTCTTCCGGCAACTCTTTATTTTTACTCTCGGGCTTTGCCCATTTTACTCGAATGTCCCTCAGAAAACCAATAATTATAGACGAAATTCCCTTTCTCTTCTTGCAGACCCAATGGTTTGTCTCAGGGATCCTGTTATCCTTGCAAGATTCATGAGGACATCTTACAGTTTCGTAACTAAGGTTCCAAGTTTTTATAACGCTTGGATAAAGGCTTGCAAAGTCCAAAACTGTGACATTGAAGTGTACCCCTGGCACGGGCGTTACAACAATGGCGCCCTTATACTTTTTGCCCTTAATTATTGCCTCGGTACTTTTAACCCCTTTAAGTTGCTGCAACTCCTCCGCTCTCGGTATCAAATAGTTGTGAATTCTATGCTCCGCGTAAAATAAACTTTGTATCCATTTCGACACACCTTTTCTCGTCAGATCCTCTATTGGCAATCGTGAGATGCGCATTAAGAGAAAAATTAACTTCATTACAAGATTATCGCTAAACTGCGTCAGTTCGAGCGTTATTTTAGCGTCCCGATAATTATACCTTATGAGGTCTTTTATTTCAAGATCAGCTATCGGTATTTCTAACGAAATCTTCCCCTTACCGAGAAGAGCCTCGGAAATGGCATCTAAAGTTATATCCTTATACACACCATCGAACGCATAAACTCGTATTGCGTTATTTGAAAAGAACCTGTAAAGATCAATATGGCAACCTCTACGCAGATTCATGTAGTCCTTTTTCGAGACTATCGGTATACTTTCCCTCCTAAGACCGAGGCGTAATGCCCTGTTGTATAAGTACTGTAGGTCGAAGTTATCACCGTTGAAGGTCAATATCAGAGGATAACTGTCAAGTATCTCGAAGGTTCTCTTAAGAAGATCCTTTTCGTCATCAAAGAATTCTACTTTTACGCCTTCAGGGAGATCCTCTGGAAGATCGGCCTTTTTATCGCGTCTTTTTAGCACGAGCACGACATCGTTTCCGTCAGTAGTAGCAAACGCTACCGATATTACCGGGAACTCCGCCTTCTTCGGATCTGGAATCCTATCCGCTTGGGGGCTATACACCTCTATGTCCATTGCCGCTCTTCTAATAGGAGGTGTGGGATGCAGAAATAGCGGTAAATATCTTTTCAGAACGTCATAGTATTCCTCTTTGTATTCTTCCTCTTCTAACATCTTTAAAACGTCTTCCAACAATTTTGGTGAAATATCTACTTTTGCGCATCGGAGAATTCCGCCCTCTATCCTATGGGGAAATCCCGGAATGAGATTATTGTCGTATATGAAGCAGTGATGGTAATGTATCTGCGCCTCCCACGCTCTTTTCACACCACGAATATGAGGATCTTCCGGAAGCAACTCCCTGATGGAGTCTGGTCGCCCACCTATTGAAAGAGGATCTTTTGCAACAATTTTGGTCATTTTTATGACTCTATCCCTAAGAAGGTCTATCTTTTCAACTTTTTCGAGCCTAAGGAAGCCCTTATGGTTGACTATTTGGGGAAGTCGCTCAACTATTTCCTTTTTAAGGTCAGTTAAACAGTAGGGACGATGCCTCTTTTCCTCATCCCACCAGAGTATGATATCTCCACTTTCCGGATCATATAACTTCGCAAATGCACACTCCTTCTCTCCATCATAATCGACTGAAAGAAGTATTGGTCCATCCTCAACAACCAACTCCTTCTTTAATCTATCTTCGCTTAATGTTATTTTTCTGACTTCCTTTTTCTCACTAACATATTTTCCATGTGCATTTTGCTGCGTATTGCTGAAAAACTCCAGAAGGCTGCACTGCTTGACCTTCCTCATAACAATCACTTGAGATAATCCTCGTTGCTCACGACACTACTATAAACTTCCTCAACATATTTTATAGAACGAACATATTAAAGGTCATCGTTACCGCTAAGATATCTCTGCCGATTCAAGGATTTTTACCGATTTGTGAAAACAAATCTCCAACTTTGGTGTTCTATTTGAATAAAAACCCCAACTCTCTTTCTATGGTTTTGTTGTCGAGCTTCTCGTAACGCTCTATACTCCCAACATCATACCAGAAACAATCACTCACATATCCGAAGACCCTACCCGACTTGAGAAAGTGCGGTATTACATCCCCAGACAGGTCTATTTCCTCCTTTTTTGAGGGAAGATCTTCAAGCATGTCGAAGATGTTGCAACTAAGTACGTAGATCCCTATACTCACAGGCTTTTCCAGCACAGGCTTCTCTATGAAATTTCTAACAATGCCATCCTCCCCTATATCCGCCACACCCACACGTACCTTGAATCCGCGCGCAAGCCCTATAGTTATAAGAGCGTTTTTCTCCCTATGGAATCTCAACATGTCCGAAAGATCAATATTACTTAATATGTCGCCATAATATACTATGATGTCCTTGTTTTTATCGAAGTATCCCTTCCTAAATGCGTTGATGAGAGCACCGCCTGTTCCACTAAGAGATGGATCATCCCTTATGTACTCGATCCTTACGCCGAACCTGCTACCATCATCAAAATAATTGAGTATCTGCTCCGCTTTATAATTTACCAGAAATAAGAGGTCCTCTATTCCATGATACTTAAAAAGTCTAACTATGTATTCTAAAAGGGGTTTCTGCTTCGGCCCTATTGGAATCATGGTCTTCTGAAAATAATAAGTGAGGGGCCTTAATCTTGTCCCTTTTCCACCGCACAGAACTACGCCTTTTACCATTTTTGACCCCTTAAAACATCACATCTTTTGCTCCTTCTCCTCTTCTTTCTTCTCTCCCTCCGCTTTTTCCTCCTCCAACTTTTCCAACTCTTCTAACTCTTCTAAAGGCTCTGGTGGTGGCGTTGTTGCTAGTGTCCACCCGATCCAGCCAACTATGAAGAGTATAAGTGTCATTCCAAGCCATACTATGATTGCTGGTAGATGCATCGGTTGTATGCCGAAGGGCAATGGCGGCAACAATTTGCCCTCGCCGTATATGGTTTCCTGCAAAATTACAGCAATAAGACCATACAACGTGTAGAAGACCCATACTAGTACTGCGACAAGTAGTAATATGGCACCAATTATTTTGTCCCTAGTCAACGTTCATTTTCCCTCCAACAATTATCAGTTGGTGCATCTTTAACATGATTTGGAGTACGTTCATAGTTAAGCCTTAAATGTTAATAAAAACTTTTAGCACGCAATGTTCTGATAATCCAATCATTAAAAAGGAAGTCATGACACTGATGAAATACCCCAAATGGAATAAAAGCTCAATATACACCCGAAAAATACCGATGAACGAAAATCGAAAGACGTGATCTTGTCAATTAATCGGGTGTCAAAATTGAACGATAAGAGGATCATACCGATAGCCTGTCCCCTAATTGGTGATGAGGAAATAAAGGCGGTAATCAGAGTGTTAAAATCGGGAATGCTTGCTCAGGGAAAAGAAGTCGAGATGTTCGAAAAAGAATTTGCCGAATACATAGGGGTTGACTATGCAGTAGCCGTGTGCAACGGAACAGTAGCCTTAGATCTTGCACTTAAATGCCTGGAAATAAGGCCAGGCGACGAAGTCATAACAACCCCGTTCACCTTCATTGCAAGTGCCAATTGCATCCTCTTTCAAGGAGCACGGCCAGTCTTTGCCGATATAAATGAGCGGACATTTAACATAGACCCTGATAGTATCCTTGAAAAGATAACAGATAGAACGAAAGCAATAATACCAGTACATTTATACGGACACCCCGCGGAAATGAGCGCAATTATGGAAATCGCAGAAGATCACAAATTGTATGTGATCGAGGACTGCGCCCAGGCACACGGTGCAGAGTACCGCGGAAAGAAGGTCGGTAGTATAGGCACGGCTGGGTGCTTCAGTTTTTATCCGACGAAAAATATGACAACAGGCGAAGGCGGGATGATAACAACAAACGACAGGAAGATATATAACAAAGCGAAGCTGTTGCGGGACCACGGACAAACAAGAAAGTACCACCATGAAATTCTCGGATATAATTATAGGATGACAAACATAGCTGCTGCAATGGGCAGGGTGCAGTTAAAAAAACTCGAAATGTGGCTGAAAATTAGAGAAAGAAACGCAAAAATTCTAATAAACGAAATACGCAAGATAAGGGGTCTTATACCTCCCTACGTTGAACCCCACGTGCGTCATGCTTGGCATCAATTTGTGATAAGAGTGACAAATGAGTTCCCGTTAACACGTGATGAACTCGCTCATGCCCTCGAAAATCATGGCATTCAAACAGCAATTCACTACCCTAAACCTATTCACCTCCAACCGTTATACCAGAACCTAGGATACGACAAGAATGAATGTCCAGCTGCGATAAAAGTGTCAAAAGAGGTCTTAAGTCTCCCTGTTCACCCAGCGGTTTCTCTAGATGACATAAAATACATGGTAAAAACTTTACGCGAACTCGCAACTGGCAAATAACGTAAACTTCGCATTACTAAAAGTAAGCTCGCAGAATAACAATAGAAGTCTAAATCCTCCTGAATAAAATTTAAAACCCCTCAAGTAGTATAACCTTCTTAGACATTGCCGCCGTAGCTCAGCTGGGAGTTGCGACCAAGAGCGCCGGACTGAAGATCCGGTGGTCCCCGGTTCAAATCCGGGCGGCGGCGCCATCTTTAAACTTCTTTTGGTTTAATGCATCAGATATGTTTCTCAAAAGAAGGAATATTCTTGTTATATATCATTTTTGCAATAAATGGTTGAAAATTACATTATGGTGAGCGTAATGAAGCAAAAAGTCGTAAGAATTTCCGTAGTGGGTCCTAAGGATAGTTATCCCTGTTATACAGGGTATTTGTGGCTGTTCGAGATAAAAGAGACGCTTGAGGAGAATACAGGATGTAAAATTGTTATTGAGTGGGAAAATCAAAAAGTAGATGTTTATCCGCAGTTTAAAATAGAAGATAAAGTTGTATTGAGAGGATTACCCTCGGATGCTGGCTTTTTACTTGAAGTGCTACACTCTTATTTGCGAAGGGATCTAAGGAGCGAGAGAAAAACAAATAGTGGGCCCGGCGGGATTTGAACCCGCGACCTCCGCTTCGTCAGAGCGGCGTCATGGCCGGGCTAGACCACGGGCCCTCAGCGAGTTCTGATGCTCATTGGATAAAGGTACACCAAAGTTATATATAGTTTATCTCTGCGTGTAAGTCCCTAGTAATCACACAAGAGTAATCTCATCGAACTGCTTATAAATGGTGTACCTATAAGGAGAAAATGAAATTGTCAAGAGAAGGAGCATGTGGTCAAAATGCCTCGAGAGTTCCGCTATCGGGGCTACACCCTTGAAGAGTTGCTCAGAATGCCGATGGACCAATTTATAAAATTGTTGCCCGCAAGGCAGAGAAGAAGTCTGCTCAGGGGTCTGACTCCGGAGCAAAGAAAATTGCTAGAGAAGATAAGAAAATTAAAAAGGCTAAAGAAGAAGAAAGGAGAGAAAATAGTTGTAAGAACGCACTGCAGGGATATGATAATTCTTCCCGAAATGGTGGGTGTAACGATCGCAGTACACAATGGAAAAGATTTCGTCCCAGTAGAAATAAGGCCTGAGATGATCGGGCACTATCTTGGAGAGTTTGCGCCTACAACTAAGAGAGTGGAGCATGGCGCTCCCGGAGTGGGTGCAACAAGAAGCTCAATGTACGTGCCACTAAAGTAGTACAAATTTTCCAGGAACTCTTCTTTAACGGAATCTAGTTCTTCGTTTTGATTTTAAATAGAATAAGAGGTATCGCCGGATTTTATCTATAATCGGAAAAGTGGTGGACCCGCCGGGATTCGAACCCGGGGCCTCCGCCACGCCAGGGCGGCGCTCTACCAACTGAGCTACGGGCCCAGAATCCTTATCAACTTTCGTTTGATTTTAGAGGAGCATAGGCTTATAATTTTTTCTCTTGGTGATTTCATATGAATTCCAGTTTTCCGGGCTCTGTTTCTTTTGTTTCTGAACTGGATGGGTGCCTCGCTCGGGTCATCTGCTCGGCTAGTTTGATTGCGACATAAACAACCTTCAACGCCTCTATTGCAGTATTTTCGTCAATGGCATATATGTACCCCTGCGATGCCGCTATTTTTGGGGCCATCCTAAGGAAGTTGATTGCATCCTCTATCTGATCTGGTATTTTCTCGTGCGGAAATATTTTGGCCCATAGGTCTTCTATTTTAAATGCCTGGTATCCCCGCTCGACTTTCTTGGACCGCAACTCCTCAAGTTCTCTCTTGTACCTCTCAAGGAGATCCTCCAACTCGTTTATCTTTCTCTCTTTTTCCTCAATCTCCTTCTTATACCGGTGTAATTCTTTTACCTGTTGTAAACTCTTTAAGCCTGCCCTTATTATGGAGTTTTCCAGTTCCTTTGCAAGGAGATCTATATTGACATGCTCGATGTCGTGGCCTATAGGCAGTCTCATTCTCTCCAGAATCCCGACCTTTCCCTCTAATGCATCCTTCAATCTCTCAGCGAGTTGCCTGCCTGGTTTATCGGCATCCGTTGCTATAAGTACGACATCAGCACCTTCTACTGTTTTTATTGCAAGGTCGACGTTTGTGGTTGGTATTATCGCCGAAATTGTGACATTATATTGTGATCCAAGAGCAAGTCTCTGAAAGGCCTTAGAGAGAGCCTCAACGTCAGCGGCCCCTTCCACAATTATCCTAACATCAACGGGAAGGTTCTTATCCTGGCTCATCTAGTTCTCACTCTATTCACCTTTTTATTCTGCCAACTGTATCTCCTTATTCTCTTGGATTTTCCAAACCCGCATGCCGCGCAGTATTTTTTAGCAACATTATAGGAGTGCCTTCCGCATCTTCTGCATCTTACATGCGTCTTACCTTTGCTTCTCTTCCCCATCGAGGGCGTGCCTTTTGTCATGACTCATCACCATTTACTCTTTAGTTGCAGGAGGTGATATTAGAACAACATTATCTCCTCTGACAATGATCGTCCCTAGCTTTTGAGAATTTTTGTCATCTATTATGACTTCCGCCTCGTCGAGTATAAGATTCATATGCATATCGAGCCCTCTAAGCTTTCCACGCAGTTCCTTGCCGCCCTTGAGTTTTACGAGGACAACGGAATCGAGTGACTTCTGTAGGAATTCCAGCAGTTTCGATTTGCTCATTTTTCGAACCTCTTAGTGGAAATAATATTTCGTAACGTGATTTCTCTATGCGCATGTATTTAAACTTTTCCTTAATGATGTACAGAGACCTCTATGGACGGATCGAACTTTTGTATTTTAAGTCCTCTCATATTGTAATAGTCCAGCATAGATATATCATTCGAGGTAACATTTTTACTTTAAGTGCCTCGAGGAATATATGGGATCGTTCACTTACTCGGAAGTCGGTATGTGGGTTCAATATGATAATAAGGATAAAGAAAAGGCACTTTCTAAGGTCATCAGACATTAAAAAGGTCATCGAGGTTGCATCGAAGAATTTTAAAGGGATAAATATCGATCTACGTGGTTCAGAGGTCGAATTGATGGTTCTAGAGACAAACGATAAGCTCTATCTCGTTGGCGGCATGCCGTTCATGGTGACTAGAAGTAATAATATTACGCATCCCACGCTCATTGCGCTCCAAAAAGGGGTCATATCACTTGAGGAGGTAACGGTTGATAGAGGGGCTGTGCCCTATGTGCTGAGAGGGGCCGATGTGATGGTTCCGGGCATCATCAAATTTCCCAAGGATGTAGAAAGGGGAAGAATTGTTGCCGTAAAAGGAGAAGATCTAGCAAGCCCGATAGCTGTGGGAATTACATTAATGGATTATAATGAGTTTTCTTCCTCTAATAAAGGAAAGGCCGTCAAGAACATTCATCACTTGGGCGACAAATTGTGGAAGTTTTACATGGGATTACAAACGCAACAGAGGCGACGACGATAGCAATGTAATACGAACCTTTACTTTTTGAAATTGTAATGTTTCCTTGAAGACCCTGGTGGTGATATTATGCCTCTCTTCTCAATAAGGCGGAAAAAAGCCGAAAATGAAAAAATGATTGAAGGTGAAGAAGCAATAAATATATTGAAAGCACTAGAGAAATCCGTAATCGATGATATGGAATCTTCCAACGAATTAAATCAACTGGAGGAAATGTGTGAGATATATATAAGATTTCTCAGAGTATCTTCACTGGCCGATATTCAAAAGGTAGATCAGGAATTGGAACGAGGAAATATCCTGATCTTAGACATGTATGACATATTGGGATCGCCGAGTGAGGCGAAACGATCGGTAGAACAATTAAGGGCTATTTGTAGATATAAAGAGGCAGAAATGCGAAGCTTGGGAAACAGGTACATAATAATTGCACCTTACTTTGTAAAGATAGTGTCATAGATTAGTGAAGTCTTATACTCTCGAGATTATGAGGTACTGCCACGTCTATTCTCCCGCGTAGTTTCTTTTCAATGGTGGCACCAAGGCTTAAGCACTTTGAACTCTCTCCGTGGCATATTATTATCTTCTCGATGTGATACCTTCGTTCCTTATTTCTTCCAGAGTTTCTTGTCAGCTCATCGACGAATTTCAGCAACTGTTGCCTATCTGAGTGTCCGGAAAAGCCCTCTATTGTGTGCACTTCCATGTTCACCTTTATTATTTCAGTTCTTGTTTCGCGCAGAGTTTCATCAATCACCTGCATTGGGATTTCCTGCCAGCCCTTCTGCACCCTTCTACCAAGTGTTCCCTCCACTTGGTAGCTAACGAAAATTATACTGTTTCTGGGATCAGGTGCAAGAAGTCTGAAGTACTCAACGCTGGGCCCTCCAGTCAGCATGCCTGATGTAGCTAGAATTATGCAGGGCTTGTCCTCTAGAATTTCATCCCTATCCTTCGCCTGAGTGAAGCAATCAGCTAAGAACGGATTATACCCTTGATGGAAAATCTTCTCTCTCAAGTCTCTTGCTAGATATTCAGGAAAAGCTGTGTGTATTGCAGTAGCCTCCCAAACCATACCGTCTATATAAACAGGCACTTCTAACAATTCTCCCTTCCTCATGTACTCCTCAATCACAAGCATTATTTCTTGGGCTCTTCCAACCGCCAGCACGGGTATTAGGACTTTCCCGCCTCTGCGTATGGTTCTATTTATGACGTCAACCAATCTCTTTTCGGCCTCATATCGTGGCGGCATGACATCGTCTGGTGCGCCATAGGTACTTTCCATGATTAGAGTTTCAATCCGTGGTATTCCTCTCCAATTCGCTGGCTCCAGCAATTTTGTCTTTGCATATTTAAAGTCTCCTGTGTAAACGATATTATGAAGCCCCTCGCCTATGTGTAGATGGACAATTGCAGAACCAAGTATATGTCCGGCATTATGAAAGGTCAATCTTACGTCGGGAGTTATGTCTGTGACCTCCCCATATTCTAATGGTATTGTGTGTATTAATGCCTTAGCGACGTCTTTTAGGGTGAATGGAACAAGCTTGCCCTCTTTTCGTGCAACTTCTATATAATCCCGTAGCAACAACATCATAAGCTCCCGTGTGGGTCTAGTACAGTAAATGGGTCCATTATACCCGTACTTAAACAAGAATGGAACAAATCCTGCATGATCTAGGTGCGCATGGGATATTATCACGGCGTCTAAGTTTTCAAGGTCAAACTCTGGTGCATCAAGATGCGGAAACGCTCTTGTCGAAGATCCGACATTTACCCCACAGTCAAGAAGAATGTTGCTTTCAGGTGTCTGCACAAGTATTGCAGACCGTCCTACTTCTCTGAATCCTCCTAAACACACTATTCTTACCCACTCATCCTTAGAAGAAATAACAGCCCTATGAATGCGAAGTCCTATGTTTCTTAAAATCATCTTTCTCTCTTCACTTCGTGCTCTCAGCAATGCACGGTTCTGCTTTATTATTTTTGACTCTATTGGAGGAGATCGCATAACGGTCGGGCGCCAAGAAGTCTTGAGTATGATTTCCTTCAACGTTGATCCTCCTTTGCCTATAACGAGTCCTGGTTTTTTCGCCTCAATTATAACCTCACCGAGCACGTCATCAAAGTATATGTGCTCTATCTCTGCCTCAGGAGGTACTATCTCCCTTATTATCTGTTCTGTTTTCTCCTTTTCCATACGAACTTTCGGATCTGACCTGAGCACTATCCTCTTCTTTATTTTCTTCGCTATTTCCTTCAGAAGGTCCTCGCCCTCTATGAGGATAGAGGGGTTCCTTGAATATACAGCGACCTCAGGCCCCTCAAATTCTATTACGGTAACTTGTGCCACTGGGGGAAGACATTTGAGAATCTCATCCTTTATATTGCTGTAAACATCATTGCTTCTTTCCTTACTCATGCACTTCCCTTCCTTCCACAGGATTATTAACAACGATTTTTTACACTGTCACCACAACGAAAACATTGGAGCAAGTGGGCATGCCACCGCATTGATATGTGGTCAAAAAGTAAGGACGCATACCTTACCATTCAAATTTATTTTGCCAAAATGCTCGTGGTTAGTATTAGACTTCTAGTGTTTTTAACACTTTCGTCTTAGGTTTAAAGAAATAGGAGGTTTTGAATTGACAAGAAGAATTACCCTGCTGAACGAGAAGTTTGCAAGGATCGGGTATCGTTTTGTATTTGAAGGTGCGGCACAAGCCTGCTCAGAATGTAGATATTACAAAGTATGCATCCAAAACTTGGAACGGGGGAGAGTATATGAAGTTAAGGAAGTAAGAGATAGAAGACTGGAATGTAAAGCCTATGGTATCACCGTAGTTCCGGTTGTAGTCGTAGAACCCGACATTGAGGCTTTAATAGACAAAAGAATCGCAATAGAAGGTGCAATTATAACATTTAACTATCCGAACTGCAACGAACTCAACTGTCCGAATTACAAAAAATGTTTCCCAAAGGGGCTCAAAAACGGCGATAAGGTTAGAATATTAGAAGTAAGAAACACAACGGAAAGATTTCCATGCGGTCAGTCTCTCGTGCACGTCAAACTGAGAAGAATATCATGATTTGCCCTTTAACCCTTCCTCTCTTCTCCTCAACTCCTCAATAAACCTTACAATATTAATTTCCTCGAAGTATCTTAGGACATCACTGGCAATGTTCACTTTTGCCAACTGTATTCCATCACTTAGCATAATCCGTGTTGGAAGTTTTATTGTGACCGCATTCCCAGATATTTGCACATCGACCTCTTCCATCCTTAAGTCCCTTATTCTCCTCCTAACTAAGGCTTTTATGCGCTCATCTAGGCTTTTCAGAATCTTACGTACATGAACCTCGTATACTATTGTTTTCCCGGCCAGTGGATGGTTGAAGTCTATTAAGACTCTACCGCCAGTTATGTTTCTCACAACACCGACCTTGCCATCTATTGTTACAACCATCCCGACCGAAACATCAATGTTCCTTCTTCTGAACTCCCTAATGTTATAAGTTTTCATATTCCTTTTATCTCGATGACCATAGGCCTTCTCCGGTGGTACTTCAAAAGTTTTGCCTTCACCTTCCTTCATCCCTGCAATTCCTTCCTCGAATCCCTCAACGTACCAACCCTCTCCAACAATCACAAGTTCGGGTTCATATATCCTGTTTTCGTCGTATATATTCGCCTTTTTCGCGACCTCCTCAATTGTTGAATAAAACACCTTACCAGTGTCCTTTTCCTTTGCAACGTAGTCCACGAGCACAAAGTCCCCCTTCTTCACGACCTTTTCCTGTGTCACTTCAGCCTCTGACTGTGAACTCATGATCGCCACCTTCAAACACTTGATCTAGAAAGGTAATCATATCATGTCTCTTTTGAAAGTAACGATCAGCCCCCTTTTCTTAAGTACCACCCTCTGTCAATTAGGTTCTTCACAACTATATCGGTGTTCTTTGCCTTTTTCAAACCCTTTACTACTCTTCCAACGCCCAGAGCCTCTCCTCTTCTGTTCATGATCACCACTCTATCGCCTTTTCGAATCGAAGGATCCCACTTAATAATAGATCCCCTCATAATGTCTCTCCCGTATAGGAACAGTATTTCTCCCTTATCCGAAACAATAATCCACTTTTTCTTGCATTTCTTTGCAACCACGTAAGCGCCTTCCAAGCTTAACTTAAAATCTCCTTTCGTAAGTTCCCCCAAAAATAATCCAAGAAAAAATGGCATCCTTACACTAGAAATTTGCTTAAAGACAGAGAAAACATTTTTAGGAACCAAAAATATCTCCTTCCGTTCACCCTCACCAACCAAAAGTTGTTTTTTGCTGCCTTCCAATATATTCTTCACAAGATCGCAATTAAAAGTTCGTTTAAACCATTTCTTCAAAAACTCCATCTCTCCCTCATTTAGAAGTCTAAATACTATCGGACGCGTATCCTTTCCTCCAATCTCAATTTGCATATAAAAAATCCCTCTGTCAAATGCTTATGCGGATATAATCTCCTAGCATGCCTCAAGCTTTTGTCGAGTTTCATGCCAAAAGCCTCGGTAAACCCAGGATCACCATCCAAATCTATCCTTACAACTTTCAAGGGGAACTCCTTCAGCATTTTATCAATAACGAACTCATTCTCCTCCGGCGCTATACTGCAAGTAGAATAAACAATCTCTCCACCCTCTTCCAGGCATTTAATGGCTGATCTGAGTAACTCCTCCTGTAATTTTGAACAATACTTAATATCTTCGAGTGTTCGGCTCTTTTTTCGGCTTTTATCTATTGGAATGAGCCCCTCCCCGCTACAAGGAGCATCTAACAGTATTTTATTCGCTTTTAGTCCGAGTTCATAAACTCTGCGAGCGTCCATGCGTATTGCAATGACGTTTTCGATGCCTAATCTGCTCAAATTTGATCTCAAGCTCTTCATTCTTCTTTTATCAATATCTATCGCTATTATCACGCCTTTATTCTTCATAATTTGAGCCAAATGGCTAGTTTTACCACCAGGCGCTGCAGCCATGTCTATGACGACATCTCCCGGCTCGGGCATTAAAACAATAGGTGGAAGAAGCGTTGCAGGACCTCGATGTATGTAAAAATGACCTAATAAGTATTCTGGTGTAGAAGCTAATGAAAATGGAGCATTTAGCACTTCGAACGCATAATCAACCCACTTTGACACTCTGAGACGCACACCACGTGCGGATAGGGAGTTATAAAGATCAGAAGGGTCGGCCCTCAAGGTGTTGCATCGAATAACCGGATTTAAACCCCTCTCATTTGCCTCGAGAAGAGATAAGGTTTCCCTCTCTCCAAACAATAATAAATAGCGCTCAATTATGTATGGCAAATATCCATACTTTTTAGCAAGTTCATTGGCCTTTTCCGACAAATAATTTCTGTTCATTCTCAAGTTTTCATTACCTATATTCTTTCCAGAACTTCCCGCCAGAGAGCAAGTGTCTTTTCGGCATCCTCTTTTCTTAACTTCTGAATAGCGAAACCCGCATGTACGATTACATAGTCTCCCTCCTTAACATTGTCTAATAGTGTAATGTTAATCCGCCGTCTTATTCCTCCAAAGTCAGCCTCTGCCTCGTTCCCGAAAATTTTCACTATTTTCGCGGGAATCGCTAAACACATTTCCATGAACCTCCGCTAATGCATTATTTTCTTTTCTTCTTTTTCTTACGTTTAACAACGCGTCTCTTTCTCATTAGATCTTCTAAAAATCCGAGAGTTACCATAGGCACGATCGATGAGAGATTTTCCGTAAATACATACCTTACCTCATGTGACGGGCTAACACGAAACTTACTTTCTAAAATAAGTATGAGATAGTTGAAGGCGAAAAGTAGTGATAAGTAAATGATAAACACGCACACCGATGTTACAAATGATAAACGAATTACTGCAACTCTTTCCTCTCCTAGCTTCTCCCTTACAATCCCGAATAATATTACGGATGAGTTTATGAGCAAAAGTACCACGACCCAACTCAATGATGCCAAGACCCACGGTTCAACCGGATACATAAATCTATCATAAAAATAGTTAACTAAGAACTTCCCAACGCATATTAGCAGGACAATCACTAAAAGAGAAAATATCTGTGGTTTCCTTAACCATGGGCTGCGGTATGTTGACAACGTTATCCCCGCGAAATCAATTTGCTCATTTCGTTTATAAATTTCTCCTTAAATCTCCACTCCTCTAACTCATGCTTCAATGAAGTTATGGGATCAACAGGTGTCGGGTCTACACCTCGTGCCACTGCAACGTATACACTTATCATATCAACCAAGAAAATGCTTGAAAAGAGCCTCTCAGCGATTTTTTCTCCTGTAGCAAATATTTCATTCACGGAAATGGCGGCATTCTCGAAGAATAATCTCTTGCAAATCTCAATTCTTGCTTTTATTTCCGGAGGTTCAAACCTCTCACAATCTCTTATCAGTACAACTGAAAACGGATGCTCTTTGCCGCTCATCCATCCAACAATTTCGTTATGATTCATCTCTGGAAAGATGTGCGAAAACGCCATCATTTTTGCATTTTCATTCAACTGACACTTCATTCTATATGCTACTGGTTCAAGAATCCTGTACCCGTAAATTAAGGGAATCGTACTGTATATCCCCAATGCTATTCTCTTACATAAGTTGTCATCAACCGGCACCTCGGGCGATACCTTTTCCGAGAGTTCCTCTACAAGTAATGAGGCAGAGGTTATTTCCGACTCCTTAGATTCTTTTAATATGTTCACACTCTCCAAAACTGGTATTATAGAGACTAAAAGATAAGGCAACGCAACGCGTGGCTGAAAACCCGAAGGAATTTTAACAAACGGGAATTTTGCCTCGCGACAAAACCTCTCGATTGCACCATTACTTGTAACTCCAAAAATCATGCTCCCTCGCTTTGCTGCAATGTACATACTGCATATGGTCTCTTCGGTGTTTCCAGAATAACTCACAACTATCACAAGGTATCCCTCTCCCACAAACTTCGGAAGTGTATAATCCGTAACCGTGAATATCGGAATTGAAAGTTCCTCGCCAAGCCATGCAGAAAGTAACTTCCCAACAATACCTGATCCTCCCATACCACACACTACAATGCCTTTTGGCATCTCACGATAGTTTATTATTTTGGACCCCACTCTCACAGTTTCCGGGACTTCAACCTCCTTTCCAAGCGCATAAGCATCTCTTATCATACGTCCTGACTTCAAGACGACATCTATCATACCGCCAGCATCTATTTCCCTTATTTTCTTAGGATTATCGAGGACGTCCTTGGCAGTACCTTTATTCAACGTTACCACCTTTTCTCCGGAATTTTCTTCGTCCTTTCCTCAGGTCTCTTAACTATGACAACTCCCTCAACCTCAACTATCTCTCCCGATGGAAGAATAAAGTGGAAAACAGAGTTCCTCTTGGGAATTCTACGAATCTTACCATCTTCGCACTTTAGAAGTAGTGTGTTAAGAGTTTCGTCTATTACGATTCCCTCAAGCCCCACGTGTCCTGGGTCGGTGGACTTTACAATTCGGCAACGAAGTCCTATTAACTCGTGCAAAATCAAATTATGAGGCGTAATTCTCAAATCTCACCAATCTCCCTCATTATTGTCAGAATTCTGGCGATAGTACGCCTTATCTCTCTTATCCGTCCAGGATTTTCAACAACCCCGCTCATCGATTTTTTTGATCTCAATCTCAACAACTCGGCTCTTAATTCCTTTAACTTCTTCTCCCTTTCCTCTCTGCTAAGTCTTCTAATTTCGTCACTCCTTAAAATCGCCATTTATATCACCTCAATTAACCAGATGCTCCGCTTTCCTCGTCCTTTTCACTCTCGACCTCCTTAAGAACCTCTTTTATAGAAATTTCATCTATCTTTGGGGCATCTCCTCTCATTATCTTAACTTTAATTCCATAAACTCCCGGCTTTAGTAATACCTCCATCATCGCCTCATCAACGTACTTATATGCAGGCTCTCCACTCTTTGGAATGGATCCTGCCCTGAATTTTACGTGCTTTGCTCTTTCGCTGACAAGCTTTCCCCCTATCACTATCTCTATACCTCGCGCCCCAGCCTCCATCGCTCTCCTAATTGCTGCGTATGCTGCTCTCCTGAAGTGTACTCCCCGTTGTAATGCGGAGGCGATTCGAGCAGCGATAATCTTCGCATTTAAATCTGGATTATCGACAGGCACTACCTCAATCTGCGGGTTATCTATTCCAAACTGCTCTCTTAATATCTGCGTTAATTCCCTTACAGTTTTTCCTCTCTTCCCTATAACCATTCCAGTTCGCTCAGCATAAATAATAACCCTAGTGCCAAGAGGAGTTTTCATAATTTCAACTCCCGCATAACCGGCCCTCTTCAACTCTTTCTCTAAAAACTCGTCGATTGCGACTTTCTTCAATTTTTCCTGGATTATCTGGTTACGTAGTGGCATATCACTCCACCTCCTCTACCGCTATCTCGACGTGTGTCAGCTGCTGGAAGTATGGTGTTGAACGACCGAAAGCTCTGGGTATATATTTCCTGATCACTGGGCCCTTGTGGGCACATGCATGGATGATTTTGCATTTCTCCGGATCCAGTCCCTTGTACATAGCATTATTAGTAACGTTTTCAAGGACTTCGAGAATCTTTTTCGCTGCCTTAACCGGATATCTTCCTGCTGGCCATCCCTTCAGTCCTCTGCGGTGTCCCACCTTTCTATGAAATCTTCTGAAGGGAACTGGGCGCTTCATCTCAATGACTTCTTTAAGGAACTTCTTCGCATCCTCGAGCATCATTCCCTTTATTGTGTTACATATTTCACGTGCATGCTTGAACGAAATTCTGAGATCCCGTCCGCTTGCAATCGCCGTCCTGTCAGGATCCAGATCTGTTATTGAGTATTTCCACGATGGCATTGCTAAGCACCACGTTCTCACCGACATCCTCGTAACTGCATTTTTCAGGATTACCAGAAATAAACATTTCTAAAAGGCGTCCTCTCCACACTCTCAGGGGTGGGGAGGGACCTAATATAAGCATTGTGTCAAGAGACTTATGTAAAAGGTCTCCAATATTTTTATATCAAGGGTTGTTATAAGTAAAGGTCGAATGAACAAATGATCAGGTAGTGGGCAAAATGTCCTCCCCAGCGGGAATTCACGAAAAACTCACAGACAGGCAACTTGAGATCTTAAGGAAACTCTATGAAAGTAGCAGGCCCGTGATAATACGTACGGTAAAGAAGACGCAGAAGAAGTTAGCAGAGGAATTGAACATCACAAGGCAGGCTCTTAGCAATCACCTCCGAAAATTAAGAGAATTGGGATTCATAAGAACGGGAAGAGGATTTATAGACCTCACAGATAAAGCCCTCGCCCTCCTCGGAGAAAGAGAAGGCGACGCTTTTGTCTTCATAAAAGTAACACCCCAATATAGGAATGAGGTTTATGAGGGTCTCAAGAATGCCAACGTCAAAAGTCTCTACAGGGTTACCGGCGATATAGACTTAATTGCGCAGGTGAGCACTTCGAAACTTGATGAATTTCTGCGTCTTGTCTCAACAATGAGAGGTGTCATTGAAACTAACGCTCATGTAGTCCTAGAAAGACTAATACCCGAAGAACCGTCAGAGGAGAGCGAAGAAGGTGAAAATTCCGGAATTTGAAACGAAAAGGATATTTTCCAAATACGGAATAAAAACGCCAAGAGGCAATGTTGCAACAACTCCGGAGCAAGCGGAAAAAATAGCATCCGAGCTTGGAAGACCCGTGATGATCAAGGCACAAATCCCAATTAGTGGACGTGCTAAGCTTGGTGCAATACTTCCGGCAAATACTCCTTCCGAGGCAAAAGCAATAGCTGCAAAACTCTTAGGGAAAGAAATCGCTGGCATGAGGGTAAAGGAGATCTTAGTTGAGGAAAAACTCGATATACAACATGAATACTATCTCGGAATAACAATCGACAGGACTGCACGAACCTACGTTGCAATCTTCTCCCCCATTGGCGGAACTGACATCGAAGAAATTGCCGAAACTCACCCGGAGAAAATAATAAAAGTCCATATAAATCCATTCATTGGTCTTCTTCCATTTATGGCAAAAAAACTAGTGCGCTCTGCTGGGTTACGCGGGAATGACCTGAGAGCACTACCCGATGTAATGATCAGGCTCTGGAAAATCGTACAAGACTATGACGCCGAGTTGGTGGAAATAAACCCCCTCGTTGAGTGTGATGGCCAGTATGTTGCCGTCGATGCAAGGATGATCATCGACGACAACGCATTGTTCCGACATCCTGAATTCCAGAAGTTTACCACATCCGAGGTTCTTTCGGAAAGAGAAGAAAAAGCCCGCGAACTTGGTATACCCTATGTAGAACTGGATGGGCAAATCGCAATTATGGCCAATGGCGCCGGGCTAGCGATGGCAACGATGGATCTTCTTCACCTTTACGGGGAAAAACCCGCATGTTTTTTGGATCTTGGAGGAGGAGTCTCCAGTGAGAGAGTAAGGCAGGCGTTATCCGTTGTACTCTCAAACCCTAGAGTCAGAGTCGTTGCAATAAATATTCTCGGCGGAATAACCTCATGCAAGGAGGTCGCTATCGGAATATCAGATGCACTCCGCAAACTGAATCCCAAAATACCGATACTCATAAGGCTTAAGGGGACGGACGAGGAAGAGGGTAGAAAAATTCTAGAAGAATCCGGTGTAAATGTTATTTTAAAAGATACGATGGAGGATCTGATAAAATCGGCTATAAGCATTTATAGGGGCATGCGGGATGATCCTTGTAAACGAAAACACAAGAGTAATAGTCCAAGGCATTACGGGTAAGCAGGGGCGGCTTCATACGAAACTCATGCTTCAATACGGAACAAATATTGTTGCAGGCGTATCGCCGGGGAAAGGTGGAACCGAGGTTCACGGAGTGCCAGTATACGACACAGTCGATGAGGCTATTCGAGATCACGATGCTAATACATCGATAGTCTTTGTACCCGCACCTCTTGCAAAAGACGCAGTGCTGGAGGCAATATACGCCGGAATAAAACTCATTGTTGTCATAACGGAATTTATACCAGTAAGAGATACAATCGAAATGGTTGCGCTTGCGAGAAAGATGGGCTCTCTCATAGTAGGGCCAAATACTCCTGGGATAATATCTCCCGAAGTGTGCAAGGTCGGAATAATGCCGGCACATGTTTTTAAAAAAGGCAGTATTGGGATAATATCAAGAAGTGGGACATTAACATATGAAATAGCACTTAATCTCACTCGCAATAACCTCGGCCAATCCACGTGCGTCGGAATAGGTGGTGACCCTGTCACCGGAACTTCCATCGAAGAAATGCTTGCACTGTTCGAAATGGATAAGGAAACAAAAGCAGTAGTAATAATAGGCGAAATAGGTGGGGAGCAAGAGGAAAGGGCCGCGGAGTTCATAAAGAGGGAATTCAATAAACCAGTGGTAGCATTTATTGCCGGAAGAAGTGCACCTCCCGAAAAAAGAATGGGACATGCGGGCGCAATAATATCGGGTAGGCGTGGAACAGCTTACAGCAAAATATCGGCTCTCCAAAGGGCAGGTGCAATGATTGCAAATTGCCCCGCAGAAGTTCCAAAGTTACTAAAAGAGGTGTTGTGAAATTCGATATTAATCCTCATCGTTCTCCTCATCACTTTCCTCAATCAAATAGAAGAACTTGTAACCCCCGCGCCTCACAACCTTCACAATACCATGTCTCTCAAGCTCCCTCACTAATCTCAGAAACTCAACCGGATGTAAACCCGACATCTTCAAAAGCGCCCTTATGTGCACACCCCTATTACTCCGTATCAACTCAAGCAACTGATAAACCCGGCGATCAACCTCCTCAGTCTTCTGTGGCTCATCACCCATAAGCCCACCCAACCCATATGCCAATAGGAAGTTTTTAAAAGGCCTACCGTTACTCACGTATTCCTAGAAAGGAGGATCACCTATGCCCATCACTGACCCCATTAAGAAGGAAATTGCCGTCAAACACTTACTAATGGTAAAATTCTGCAGAGAGTGCGGAGCAAAGAATCCGGCCTCCGCAACCCGTTGCCGAAGATGTAGAAGTAAAAACCTCCGCTGGAGAAAAAGAGGAAGAGGTAAGTAAACGGGCCCGTAGTCTAGCCCGGCTATGACGCCGCGCTTACGACGCGGAGGTCGCGGGTTCAAATCCCGCCGGGCCCACCACCTTTAATTTTGCTTGGGTGGTAGCCTTGCCCAAAGAGATAAAAAGTGTAGAGGAGTTCCTAGAAATAGCCAAAAGAGCAAGCGAATGCCGAGTCAAGAGGCTTGGTGACATCGTAAAATTGAAGCTTAGGACCCGCAGATATCTGTATACGCTTAAAACCGATCCGGCTACAGCAGAGGAGCTGTTAAAGAAAATTTCATGCCCGGTAGTCGAACTTTAAATCCCCTAACCCGCCAAACTCACAACAATCCTGTCGGAATAAGCAAGGGTACAAGCGCAAAGGCCATTGCGATGACAATCGGTATAGGAAGTCCAGGATACACAGTATGGCGTTCAAGAAACTTCGAAGTAATCGCGATTCCCACAAATATTCCAATGATCGCAAGAACCGCATGCAAAATATCAAAGGACATTAGCACCCTTACTACGAGGGCATTGTATAATATGAGATCTCCCAAACCGAGTTCCACATTCCTCCCAACAAACGATATCGATACGTTTTCGATAGGATCGTTACGAAATTCTCTTTTATTCCCATTCTTGCCAAAGCCCTCCAATATCTTTCTTAACCTGCCGGACCTGACGTTATAAAAGTCATATGCTGCAAGCGCCAACGAGAGCATCAAAAGGGTCATGAGGGGAAGAGAAACCCCGAGCAGAATGCCCGTCAAAGAGCAATATGTTATGGTTGCCGCATTCTTTTTCCCAACGGGATAATCGTGTAGAAGCACTCTCGTAATGATAAGTGCAAATGCCATGGATACGACAGAAATAACGGCATCAATGAATAACGTCGGTAATATCGGGCGAGTGAGTACCGATAAGAGGACCATTGCCGTGAGGTAGACACCAGTGAACGTTGGAAGGAAGAAGAGAACCGCGAAGGTGACAATCAGAATCCTCGTCCGCCTCCTAATGATGAGGAAGTACATTAGAAAAAAGCCGAGAGCAGCCACAATCATAAATATCACAACATTCAATGATGCCGCTAATATTCCCATTTCCTCCTCAGAAAAGGGTGCCGCCTCGATCCTCGGTTCCGCAACATAATATATTGCAGCAAGAGGTAGCGACACGAGGGACGATAGCGCCACTATATACATCATTTCTGCCGCGATTCTTCTCCAAGAGTACCCGCCCATTCCCGGCACCATATCTTCACGGGTGCTACAAACACTTTAATCTTAAGGTGATGTACGAAGGGTCAGGTGATCTCATGAACGTGACGCTTTCAGATATCGAAGGAACAAAAGTGATACTTAGGGGGAGAGAGGTTGGGGAAGTAAAAGACCTAGTGCTCGCAACAAGAACTGGAAGAATAATTGCCCTCGCCGTAAAACCACTGAGAAAAGTGGACTCACTGGAGTTTCTCCCACGTGACCAACGCGGCAACGTTCTGGTACCGGCATCAGTAGCAGTTTTAAGGGAGGGAACTATAGTTATAAGTGAAGGAAAGTTAAAGGTTCTCCTTGCTAGAAGAAACTCGGGAAGATCCGAAACCGGTGGTGGCTCTTGTCGGTGGAGATAATTCTGAAGAGGAATGTCGAACTCCAAGGTTGTATCTTCCTCACCGGATTCCATGGCATCGGAGAAACCGGGTTCATTGCTATGAACCACATCGTGGAATCCTCAAACGCCGAACTGATAGGATACGTCCTCACAGAACAGTATCCCCCGCTGGTCTTCTTTGAGAAAAATAGAGTCGCAACCCCCTTCGAACTCTATATGTACCGTAACCTCGTAATCTTCCTCCCAAGGTTCCAACCACCCGCATTCGAGCAGGTCTCCCTCATAAAACACCTCGCAGCATGGGTTGTAGAAAGAGGATTCGAGGAAGCCTTGCTCATCGGTGGCCTCGATAGCAGGTTTAGAACGGAAGAACCAAAGCAACCGCTCCGCGTTGTGCCAACATCCGCCTACATAAGAAAAAAGGAGATTGACATGCCAACCTTGGAAAAGGACCTCTTCGTCGCAGGCCCCCTCGCCCTCCTACTAGCCCTATTCGAAATAAACAACTTCCCCGCAATCGCACTCCTGCCCTACGCCGAAAGAAACCGCCCCGACCCCAAGGCAGCCGCAATTGCGATCCAGAAAATAAACGAAATCTATGGACTGGACCTCCCGGTCCAACCCCTCATAGAAGACGCCGAGAGAATAGAAAAAGAAATAGAAGAGCTCAGAAGACGAGAGGAACATGTACGTGAAGCCCCGTCCACAATGTACGTATAGGGGGTGGGGGCAATCGAACCCGAAAAACTGAAAAAGGAGAAGGAGGCCTTGATAGAAAAACTGATCATAATGGGGGTCCTCCGGAGCCCGGAGGTCATAAGGGCGATGAGGAAAGTCCCTCGGGAACTATTCGTTCCCGAGGACATGAAAAAACACTCATATGTCGACTCCCCCCTTTATATAGGATATGGCCAGACAATAAGCGCACCACATAGTTAGCCCGTGGCGGGCTAACTAGGTGACACATGGTCGCTCTCATGTGTGAGGTTCTCGAACTCGCACCCGGCCATAAGGTACTAGAAATAGGTACCGGATCCGGATACCACGCCGCAGTGTGCGCCGAAATAGTGGCACCCGAAAACTCCAAAGTTAAAGGCCACGTCTACACAATAGAGAGAATTCCTGAACTCGCAGAATTCGCAAAGAAGAACATAGAACGCGCAGGATACTCCGACAGAATAACCGTAATAGTGGGCGACGGAACACTTGGATACCCACCCGCCGCACCATACGACAGAATTCTGGTAACGGCAGCGGGACCCCGTATCCCCGAACCCCTGCTCCAACAACTTAAAAACGGCGGAAAAATGGTCATACCAATAGGAGGCAAACACGGATTCCAAGAACTGGTTCTCGTAATAAAGGACGAGAAAGGAAACATCTCAGAAAAAAGCCTCGGCCCCGTCGCCTTCGTCCCCCTCATAGGAAAACACGGATGGCCAGAAAAGTAAAAAATGGCGGGCCGGGCGGGATTCGAACCCGCGACCACGGGGTTAAGAGCCTCACGCCCCCAACGGGGGTCCCGCGCTCTACCGGGCTAAGCTACCGGCCCGCCCAGAACCCAGTGTTATTTCTGCACTCTCGCCTTTTAAACTTGATCATCCGAAACAACATGCGTAAGCCCTCTCCGCTACTTTTAAATCAACAGCAAATATATAAGGGTCAGATGCGGGGGTGGCCGAGTCAGGTCAAAGGCGGTGGGCTTAGGACCCACTGGCGTAGGCCTGCGTGGGTTCAAATCCCACCCCCCGCACCAAAACCATCAAGTTTATTAACCTCTAACCAAAGAATGTGTGCCGGGAGCCGGGGCAAGTGGCCGGGGTTGCGCCGATAAGGCGCCCCGATGGGGTAGCGGTTATCCTGGGGACCCATGCTACATGGGCCAGAAGCCTGTGGAGCCCCTGACCCGGGTTCGACTCCCGGCCCCGGCCCCATAACGCACCCCGTGGGCCCGTAGCTCAGTGGTAGAGCGCCGCCCTTGCAAGGCGGAGGCCCCGGGTTCGAATCCCGGCGGGTCCACCATACCACCCACAACATTTAAGACGGCTCACAGGAGTACGTTGCAAATATCACCGTTTAAAAACCGAGCACCGCTCCAAAACATTCAAAAAGATTTCGCAGGTAACGCTTACCGCAATATTTATACGCCTCGAAATATATTATTCAATCTGGACGTGTTGAGACAACGATCACCCGTGGAATGGCGACGATCCCGACACGCCGGGAACACCCGGTTGGATGAAGGATCGGGTCCATCCACGGGTACATGAGATGAGGGCCCGAGTGTTAAGAAACGCTCGGGCCTGATGCGGGTCCAGCACCCCCGTTAAAGCGGCCGTCCCATCATTCTCCCAAAACGCGGCCGTACTCTGCCCCTCCCCAATACCGGTTGATCCTGCCGGACCCGACTGCTATCGGGGTGGGACTAAGCCATGCGAGTCGAGCGCCCCGGGCAATGGCGGGGCGCGGCGCACGGCTCAGTAACACGTGGGTAACCTACCCTCGGGAGGGGGATAACCCCGGGAAACTGGGGCTAATACCCCATAGGCGGGGATGGCCTGGAACTGGTCCCCCGCCGAAAGGGTGTCGGCGCCATGCCCGCCGACGCCGCCCGAGGATGGGCCTACGGCCGATTAGGTAGTTGGTGGGGTAATGGCCCACCAAGCCGATAATCGGTACGGGCCGTGAGAGCGGGAGCCCGGAGATGGGGACTGAGACAAGGCCCCAGGCCCTACGGGGCGCAGCAGGCGCGAAACCTCCGCAATGCGGGAAACCGTGACGGGGTCACCCCGAGTGCCGCCCCAAAAGGGTGGCTGTGGCCCGGTGTAAAAAGCCGGGTCTAGCAAGGGGAGGGCAAGGCTGGTGGCAGCCGCCGCGGTAATACCAGCTCCTCGAGTGGTCGGGGTGATTATTGGGCCTAAAGGGTCCGTAGCCGGCCCCGTAAGTCCTCGGCTAAATCCCACGGCTTAACCGTGGGCCTGCCGAGGATACTGC